>OCVR010002710.1_pt1 | contig 13122 bp, 10 predicted proteins | sample 1539091 | NCBI WGS metagenome assembly OCVR01 (sample SAMEA3355530, study PRJEB22509) | marine metagenome | biome: marine; feature: coastal ocean; material: water | place: USA | collected 2010-08-07 | depth 16 m | reverse complement strand
CCCTCACGCAGTGTTTTGTACAACTGCTTAAGACCGGACCGTGTTGTTGGCACCATATGATTACCATGTCGCACCCGCACTTTCTGCATCACTTTTTGCATGTAATCCTGCCTGGGTGGTTGGTATAGCGCCGTCATCTGACCGTATCGACGGTAGAAAACGTTGAAAAGTTCCCAGTTACCCATATGCGGCAACAGCACAAGAAGTCCAGCAGAGTCATTGAGGTGTTCCTGCAGCATGGACTCGTTGTGCACAACCTGTATCCACCCATCGATTCGTTCAATATCTCCCAGCCAGACCGCAGGTGTTTCCATCAGCGTCTTGCCGGTTTCAATCAAACTCTGTGTCGAGAACTTATCATTGGCTGCTGAATTGCCCGCTTGAGGCGTTAGACAGAGATCAACGTTTGCCCTGGTAACCCGGGCTGAGCGGGAATTCAACTTAGCATTTAGCATTCCAGCAAGGGTACCCAGGCGCTGAGAGAATTTTCGTGGCAACAGGCTCAAAAGGTAGAGGAGGATTTGTACCAGTGAGGCCGTCAATTTGACAACCGACGGCATTCCTTATGCCTGAAACAGCTCACAAGGTGATCATTGACCATCCCGGTCGCCTGCATATAGGCATAACAGATCGTCGAGCCCACGAACTTGAATCCATCCTTTTTCATCGTCCTGGACATTTTGTCCGACTCAGGTGTCGTTGCCGGAACCTGTTTCATGGACCGAAAACGGTTTTGCCTGGGTTGATGATCCATAAACTGCCAGACATAGTCCGAGAAACTACCTGTTCGCTCCCTTATGTCCAGAAATAACCTGGCGTTCGACACCGCGCTTTCCACTTTGAGTCTATTGCGCACTATTTCCGGGTTCTGAAGTAGCTTGTTGATTCGAGCGGGTCGATATCTCGCCATTTTTTCAGGATCAAAGCCATCGAATGCTTGACGATAACCCTCGCGCTTCCTGAGAATTGTTATCCAAGATAGGCCTGCCTGAGCTCCTTCAAGCAGAAGGAACTCAAATAGCTGCTGGTCATTATAAGTCGGCGAGCCCCATTCCTCGTCGTGGTACCTTTCATACAGTCCATCCCCAACACACCAGCCACATCTTTTGATTTCATTCGCCATGATCAGGAGGTTATCTGATTTCGGAGCACCGAGGTATACTTACGGCCTTTTTTGCGCGGGACAGCTCCGTGCAACCAAATTGTTACCATGAGAACGCCAATGAACTTCCAGAACCTTATCCTTTCCCTACAAACTTTCTGGTCCGAGCAGGGCTGTGTGCTAATGCAACCCTACGATATGGAAGTTGGCGCTGGTACCTTTCATCCAGCTACTTTTTTGAGAGCTATTGGGCCTGAAAACTGGCAGGCAGCTTATGTTCAACCCTGCCGTCGACCAACAGACGGCCGATATGGAAAGAATCCCAACAGGTACCAGTACTACTACCAATATCAGGTCGTCATGAAGCCCTCACCACCAAATTTCCAGGAGTTATACCTTGCCTCATTAGAACATCTGGGAATTGACACCAAAACCCATGACATTAGGTTCGTTGAAGACAACTGGGAGTCACCAACGCTGGGGGCCTGGGGCCTCGGTTGGGAAGTCTGGATGGATGGTATGGAAATCACACAGTTTACGTACTTCCAGCAGGTCGGCGGACTTGAGTGCTATCCGGTGATGGGTGAAATCACTTACGGGCTGGAGCGACTGGCGCTTTACATTCAGGGCGTAGAGGACTTTAAAGACCTTGTCTGGACCGAAAATGGCGATAAGAAAATCAGCTACGCTGACGTCTATCACCAGTATGAGGTAGAGATGTCCTGTTTTAATTTTGACCTGGCAGACGTCGATGCCCTGTTCGCCCAGTTCGATTTTTGCGAGAAAGAGACCACACGTCTACTGGAAGCCAACTTACCACTCGCGGCTTACGAATTCGTCATGAAAGCATCCCATGCCTTCAACCTTCTCGATTCTCGGCACGCCATTTCGGTCACGGAGCGTCAAAGGTTTATTTTAAGAGTAAGAGCCCTGTCCCGTGGAGTTGCGCAAAGGTACTTTGACTCAAGACAGGCGCTCGGCTTTCCACTGGCTGACGAAGATACCCGAGCATTTGTAGAGAAGGAACTCAAACGTGCCAACTAATACGCTGTTACTTGAGGTCGGTACTGAAGAGCTTCCGCCCAAATCCCTGAACAATCTCCGGGAGGCGCTGCAACAAAACGTCGCGGCAGGACTCGACCAGGCCGAGTTGTCACACGGACAAGTTGAAAGCTTCGCCACCCCAAGAAGACTCGGCATCCTGATTCATGATCTTGCGGACCGACAGCCAGACCAGAGTGTTGAAAAGCGCGGACCTGCAGTTAAGTCTGCGTTTGATGACGATGGGGCACCAACCAAAGCGCTGGCCGGGTTCATGAGGGGTTGCGACGTAAGCGACCCATCACTGCTTGACACTATCACCACTAAAAAGGGCGACTATCTTGTCTATCGGGCAATCAAAAGCGGCCTTGACTTACCATCCCTGTTAGAAGGCCTGTTTGGGTCGGCGTTAACTGGCTTGCCCGTTGACAGAAGAATGCGCTGGGGTAAAAGCAGATTGGAGTTCGTTCGACCTGTACAGTGGCTCGTATGCATGTACGGAAATTCGATCATTCCCATTCAACTCCTGGGGAAAAAAGCCAGTAACACAAGCTCGGGCCATCGATTCATGTCTGGTGGACAGTTTGAGATCACTAATGCTAACGATTATGTAGAGTTGTGCAGGAAGAACTATGTCCTGGCTGACTTTACCGAACGAAAGAATCTCATCCGGGAGCAAGTTGTAAAACTCGCCACCCAGGAGAAATCCCATCTGGAAGTCGATGAGGATTTACTGAGTGAGGTCACGTCGCTTGTAGAATGGCCAAGGGCACTCGCCGGAGGATTTGACAGGTCATTCTTGAGTGTGCCGCCAGAGGCGTTGGTTTCTGCAATGAAAGAACACCAGCGTTATTTCCATCTAGTGGATAATAACGGCAAGCTTGTTCCCAGGTTTATCACTATTTCCAATATTGAAAGTCTCGACAGTTCACAGGTCGTTGCTGGCAACGAACGGGTCATAAGGCCTCGTCTTGCGGATGCAGCGTTTTTCTTTGAGCAGGATACTCGAACCTCCTTGGAGGAGAAATTTACACGGCTAGAGAACGTTGTTTTCCAGGCAGACCTTGGTACCTATGCAGAGAAGTGCCATCGAATAGCTTCGCTGGCTGCCTACATAGCGCTGCAAGTTGGTTCAGACAGCGAAATTGCCAAGCGGGCGGGCAAACTCTGCAAAGCAGATTTGGTCAGTGATATGGTCGGCGAATTTCCTGACCTTCAGGGAACGATGGGTAGTTACTACGCCAGGCATGACAACGAAGCAGAGGAAGTCTGCGTTGCCATCGCCCAGCACTACAGGCCAACACAAAGTGGTGGTATCTTGCCCGACTCTGATGTGGCTTCATGTGTCGCGCTTGCCGATAAGATCGACAGTCTGATTGGGATCTTTGGCATCAACCAGCCGCCAACCGGTTCTCGGGATCCGTTTGCACTGCGTCGCCAATCCCTCGGCGTCATACGAATCTGCGTAGAAAACCAGCTAGATATTCCCCTGAATGACTGCCTTAGCGAGGCCTGCAGGCTTTATGGAAGGGGTTTTGAGACCGCCAATGTTTCCAATTACATCGTCGAAAGGTTAACCAGCTACTATCAGGAACAGGGCATCCCAGGCGATGTGGTTGACGCAGCGATAAACAACTCTAGCACCTCTGTGAATCTGTTAGGGGTTGACGATGTTGTTCGAACGCTGCAGTCTTTTCGCAATGGACCAGCGGCGAGAAGCATCATCGCCGCTAACAAGCGGGTAACAAACTTTCTCAAAAAGGCCGGACCGAGTGATCTTGCCAGTAGTTTCGACGCTACCGTTGCAACCAATGAAGCTGAGATTGGGCTAGGCCGCGCGCTAACCGAACTGGATCTCAGCAAGAGTAAGGGAGCCGCAGCAAAACTAGAGAAACTAGCGGTGCTCCAGGAGCCCATTGATCACTTCTTTGATGAGGTGATGGTTATGGCGGAAGACGAAAGTGTGAGGAAAAACCGCCTGGGACTTCTGCACAAGTTAAGACAACAATTCCTCGAAGTTGCTGATTTCTCGCTCCTACAATAATCACACTGCTCAATGGAGTTCAGTTATGGCTTCTTTCGTTATTCTAGATCGGGATGGTGTCATCAACGAGGACTCGGTGGGCTATATCAAGTCCGCCGATGAATGGGTTCCGATTGCAGGGTCCCTGGAAGCTATCGCGCTGCTTACGTCGAACAATATCGATGTCTATATTGCCACCAACCAGGCGGGTATCGCTCGAGGTAAATTGACGCTCGATGCCCTGGATCGCATTCATAAGAAACTGGTTCATGAAGTTGAAACGGCAGGTGGCAGGATTGTTGATATCAGAATTTGCCCGCATCATCCAAACGAGAATTGCTGGTGTCGTAAGCCAAACCCCGGGATGTTGGAAGATCTGGCAACCATCCACCGGTTGGACCTAAAGGAAGGTTGCTATGTCGGTGACTCTCTTAAAGATCTTGGAGCAGCAGCATCAGCCGGCTGCACTGGTATTCTGGTACTCACTGGAAACGGCATCGCAACTCAGCAACTACGCCCGAACCATGAATACATATTCAGTGACTTGCTCGCGTTCGCGCGGGATATGACATCCTGATATCAAATTGCAGTTATCACACTACACGTCAAGGTTAGCAACGGCTAACGCATTTTGCTCTATAAACTCCCGCCGCGGTTCAACCTGGTCACCCATTAGAGTAGTAAACACCTGGTCCGCCGCAATCGCATCTTCAATAGTCACCCGGAGCATTGTTCTGCTATCAGGATCCATCGTCGTTTCCCAAAGCTGATCAGGATTCATCTCACCTAGCCCTTTGTATCTTTGGCGAGTTTGTCCCCTTAGTGCTTCCGTTTGCAACCAGGCCAGCGCATCAGCAAGTCCAGGCACATTTTCAGATTTTTCGCCTTTTCGGACTTGCCCATTTTCTTGAATAAGGTCAGTAGTTCGTTCCTGGAAATCTGCAAAGGCCTGGTAGTCAGCCGACGCAAAGTAATCCCGATTAAGCACGTAGTGACGCTTCACTCCGTTTCGTACAGTAGTTACGTGTGGATAATAAAGGCGCCTGTCTTTGTCTTCCTGAACCGTAACTTCATATTGAATTCGTGGGGTATTAAACAATGAAAGTTTGGTTTCCAGTTTTTCGGTCCACGCCTGTACTGCCGTCTCTTCTCCTAATTGAGCCGATTTAAGCCGGGGTAAGAGAATCATCTCTCCAAGGACTGGGAGAGGATATACCCGATCCAGTCGCTTCATCATGGTCTGAATTGTGTAGTAGCGTTCGGCAAGGTCTCGAAGCTCTTCACCACTCACTACTTCACCATTACCTCGATCAAGGCTGGCATCCTCAAGTGCCACTTCCAGAAGGTACCGAGTTAGCTCTCCTTCGTCCTTAATATATCGCTCTGATTTGCCACGCTTCATTTTGTACAACGGGGGTTGCGCGATCAGCAGATGTCCGCGTTCGATGAGTTCCGGCATATGCCTGAAGAAAAAGGTAAGAAGCAACGTACGGATATGTGCGCCATCGACATCGGCGTCCGTCATGATGATGATTCTGTGATACCTGAGTTTGTCTGGGTCGAATTCATCTCTTCCAATTCCACACCCTAATGCCGTAATCAGTGTTCCCACCTCGACAGACGACAACATCTTGTCGAATCTGGCCTTTTCAACATTCAAAATCTTGCCTTTTAACGGCAATATCGCCTGGTTTTTCCTGTCCCGACCTTGCTTCGCAGAGCCTCCGGCTGAATCACCCTCCACCAGGTAAATTTCTGAGTTTGCAGGGTCTTTCTCCTGGCAGTCTGCGAGTTTCCCGGGTAACCCCGCGATGTCGAGCGCCCCCTTACGCCGGGTCATCTCTCTGGCCTTACGCGCCGCTTCGCGGGCCCTGGCGGCGTCGATCATCTTTTGCACAATGGCTTTTGATTCCTGCGGTTTCTCCAGCAAATACTCTGAAAAATAACTGCCCATTTCCTGCTCTACGGCAGTCTTTACTTCTGAGGACACGAGTTTCTCTTTGGTTTGAGAGGAAAACTTGGGGTCTGGCACCTTCACCGATATTATCGCGGTTAGTCCCTCACGTGCGTCATCCCCAGTTGCATTGATATCAGACTTCTTTGCAATCCCTTCACGCTCAATATAGTTATTTAGACTTCGGGTCAGCGCACCTCTAAAACCGGCAAGGTGAGTACCACCATCACTCTGAGGAATATTGTTCGTATAGGCTAATACAGTTTCCTGATAAGAATCGTTCCATTGAAGCGCGACCTCTACACCTGTCCCATCTTCCCGGTCTACTGCAAAATGAAAAATATCATTGATCGGCGTCTTGTTGGTGTTCAGGAATTCGACAAAAGTTCGTAATCCACCATCGTAACTAAATTTTTCATGCTTACCGCTGCGCTCATCGGTCAACTGGATCGATACACCTGAATTTAGAAACGACAGCTCCCTCAGCCTTTTGGCCAGGATGTCATAATGGAATTCTATGTTGCTAAAGGTCTCGGGTGATGGCTTGAATCGACAGCTGGTGCCTGTTTCATTGGTTTCACCAACAACCTGAAGTGGAAAATCGGGAACACCATCGTGATAGGTCTGTTCCCATATCTTACCATCACGCCAAATCGTCAGTTTGAGCTCAGAGGACAAGGCGTTAACGACCGAGACACCAACGCCATGAAGACCGCCGGATACCTTATAGTTGCTGTCATCAAACTTTCCGCCCGCGTGCAGGACCGTCATAATAACTTCAGCGGCTGACTTACCCTCTTCCTCGTGAATATCGGTGGGTATTCCCCGCCCATCGTCAGAAACAGTAATGGACTCGTCCGGGTGAATCAAAACCTTGATATCCGAGCAATGCCCCTCCAGCGCCTCGTCAATGGAGTTGTCGACTAACTCCTGGACCATATGGTGCAAACCGGTGCCATCGTCGGTATCTCCGATATACATACCCGGCCGCTTTCTAACCGCATCCAGGCCCTTTAAAACCTTAATACTGGCGGAGTCGTAAGATTTATTATCTGTCATTTAATGCTCCTGTACTTCTACTTCACCATGTTTCACGTGAAACAAGCGACCATACTGATTCTTACACGCGGCCAGCAGAGACTTTTCCTCTACGCCAGTAAGCAATACCTGTTGCCCCGTTTCTACAAGAAACTTGCATACCCGCCTTCGATGCTCCTCATCGAATTCAGATGCCAAATCATCGATCAGGTAGAGTGTTCCCCTGGCCCCTTCCGAGGTGCTAGTATCGCTAGCCAGTGCTCCCTGCGCCAAAATCATCGCCCACACTAGCGATTTGAGTTCCCCTCGCGAACAGACTTTGGAAGCTGGCTGTCCTGATACCGTTATTCTAACATCTGCGCGCTGAAATCCCTTCTGTGTAAAGCCTCTTTTTTGGTCAAGATCAGCTTCTTTTAGGTAAATATCCAAAAGATCAGTCTCCCGATGCCAGCCACGGTAGTAATCGAACGCCACCCCATCAATGCCCGCCAGTTGCTGGACAATCTCGGTGAATAAGGGTCGGTACAATTCAACATACTGCGCCCTTTGCCGATCAATCTGGTTCGCATAGCTAGCCAGGCGAGCAGACCAGGTTTCCAGTTCCTTCGTGTTCCCCGCCTGAGAATTAGCTGTATATCGCCTGAGTAGCAGATTCCGTTGGCGAAGGCAGCGGTTCGCCTCCTCCCAATTCGCTGGAAAATCGGTCGATGAACTAACTGTTGACGTAACGCTGGTACTTGATCGATCAGAACTCACAGACCCTGGTTTCACGTGAAACAATCCCCAGTTCAGAAACCGACGACGCAGTGTTGGTGAACCGATTAGCAAGTCCACAGAATGCGGCCCCAAAATCAACGCCGGCAGTAATCTTGCCAGCTCGGAGGATTTTCTTGTTGCTTCACTATTAATTTTAATTTCCCGGCTACCGCCACGGTCGCGACTGATGCCGATGTGATGCTCCATATCCCCTATCTGCACTTTGCCGCGCAAAAGACAATCCAGGGCTCCGCGCTGGATAACAGGGTCAAGGCCCGTGTCGCGAAAGGACCTGGCAGTGGAAAGAAAATAGCTGGATTCGAGGAGGCTGGTTTTGCCACTCCCATTATCACCGAAAAAGAGGTTCAAGCCAGGGTCGAGATCTACCGAGATGTGAGTGAGGTTTCTGAAATGCCTGGCTTCGAGCCATTTCAGGCTCATAACTTCATAGGCATGACTACGTAGACTGCATCTTCGCGTTCCGGGTCTTCAATGACGGCACTGCTGTTGGCGTCGTGCAGGGTCAACCTGACTTTATCGTTACCAATAACACCAAGCACGTCCTGTAGATAACTGACATTGAAGCCTACTTCAAGGCTGTCTCCCTGATAATCAACAGAAACAGTTTCTTCCGCCTCCTCTTGTTCGGGGTTATTAGCGGAAAGCTGGAGCTGACCTGTTGAGATTGAGACGCGAATACCGCGGAATTTTTCATTAGAGAGAATAGCCGTTCGACTTAGCGCCTGTCGAAGCTCCTGCTTTTCCGCGAGAACAACCTTGTCTCCATCTTTTGGTATCACCCTGTCATAGTCCGGGAACTTGCCATCCACTAACTTGGTGGTCAACGAAAACATAGCGGACGTCGCACAGAGATGACTATTGCCAATTGAAACAGCCACCCTATCCTCGACTTCCTGGAGCAAGCGCTGGATTTCTATGACGCCTTTGCGTGGCACAATAACCTGCTTTGCAGGGCCATCAATTCCCTCCTGCTCCAGGTCACTCATGGCTAATCGATGCCCATCAGTTGCTACCGTACGGACGTGATTATTTCCGAGTTCTATTAGCATTCCATTAAGGAAGTAACGAACATCCTGCTGCGCCATGGCAAAAGCCGTCTGGTCAAGCAGCTTTTTAAAGGACTTACTGTCCAAATCGGCTGTCATCTCAGGACTAGATTGATCCACTGAAGGAAAATCAACGGCCGGCAGTGTCGATAAAGTTGACCTAAATCTACCAGACCGTATTTGCAGCCGGTTTTCATTCAGCGAAAACTCGATATCTGCTTTCTCGGGTATTTCACGACAGATGTCGACTAACTTTCGCGCCGGAACGGTAATCTCGCCATTTTCTGGCGTATCAACCTCAAGCCGCCCAATCAGTTCTACTTCCAGATCGGTACCCGTCATGGATAGCTGGTTACCGTTAACCTGCAATAACAAGTTCGACAATACTGGTAATGTTTGTCGCCGTTCTACGACGCCTGCCACCTGCTGAAGAGGCTTCAGCAATAGCTCACGGTTAACTGAAAACTTCATACTCTTATTCCACCGTATCTAAAAAGTAAGCGAGCGCTCACTATCTAATATATCTCGTTACAATACCATCGGGCTAATCACATACAACGACTCAGCTTCATCCAGGTCTTCCAATAAGCAGGCACTACCCGGGTCGCTAAATGTCATTCTGACTGTATCGCCCTTCATGGATGATAACGCCTCAATCAGGTAGCTAACGTTGAAGCCAATATCGAGATTGTCTCCTTCGTATTCCACCATAACAGTTTCTTCTGCCTCTTCCTGTAGCGGGTTGTTGGCGTGCATATCCAACTTCCCGGCACGCAACATCAACCTGACATTCCTGTATAGCTCATTCGACAAAATCGCTGTCCTGGATAACGCTTCCTTCAATAGCCGCCGATCAGCGATGACTACTTTATCACCCCCACTCGGGATCGCCCTTGAGTAATCCGGATAAGTTGCGTCAATCAGTTTAGTAATCAGCCTAACATCGCCACGGTCTACCTGCATATGATTCGCTGTGAAATTAAGCGTTACCGGTTCTTCCGAGTTTTCATCAAGAACCCGAACCAACTCTACCACGCCCTTTCTCGGAATGATGAACTGGTGACTACCCTCGGCACCGGTACTGACAAAACTCGTCGCAAGTCTTTGGCCATTGGTCGCAACAAACCTCACCACTCCGTCCAGGACCTCCAACAGTACGCCGTTAAAAAAATAGCGAACGTCCTGTTGTGCCATCGCAAAACTGGTGCGCTGTAATAACCTTGTTAGATCCTGAACTGACAGAGCTATCGATACTTCATAGTCGCCGGTCTCAATATTAGGGAAATCACTAACAGGCAATGTAGCGAGGAAGGAATTGAACCGCCCACTATCAACTGCAACGCGGTTGCCCTCGAGGTTAGCAGACATCTTCGCTCCATCAGGAAGGCTTTTGCAGATATCCAATAGTTTCCGAGCCGGCACAGTCACTTCACCGGGAGAATCAACAACAACATCAGCTATTACTACGGTAAGTTCAACTTCCTGATCGGTACCCGTAATGACCAACCTATCCTGCTCCAGGCTAAGCAGGAGATTTGCAAGAACCGGGCTCGTTTGACGACGCTCCACCACACCGCTGGTCAGCTGTAATGGATCGAGCAGTTTTTCTCTAGCAATCGTAAATTTCATTCGACATCCAATGACATCAACCTGTTCAACAACTTCACCAAAGCTGCACTCAGGTCGTTAACAATCGTAGGAGGTTATTGTAATCCTCCCTGATGTCCCGGTTACTTTCCTTGAGTTCTTCGATCTTGCGACACGCGTGAAGAACCGTGGTGTGATCCCTACCACCAAAAGCGTTGCCTATTTCCGGCAAGCTGTGATTAGTCAGCTCTTTTGCCAACGCCATCGCGACCTGCCTTGGCCTGGCAATTGATCGGGTCCGTGTTTTTGAGTGGAGATCACCAAGGCGAATTTTATAATAGTCAGCAACCGTCTTCTGTATGTTATCCACCCCGATCTGTCGATCCTGGATCGCTAGCAAGTCCCGAAGCGACTCCCGAACCTGCTCGTTGCTGATTGCTTCGCCTGTAAAGTTCGAGTTGGCAATGACGCGCTTCAATGCGCCTTCCAGCTCCCTCACGTTTGATCTAATTCGTTCCGCTATGAAAAAGGCAGATTCACTCGGCAGGTTCACCTTGTCGATCTCAGCTTTCTTCAGCAGGATGGCTACCCGGGTTTCCAAATCAGGAGGCTCGACCGGGGCAGTCATGCCCCAGACAAAGCGGCTCTCCAGGCGCTCTTCCAACCCTTCAATTTCCTTCGGGTAGCGGTCGCAGGTCAACACAATCTGGCTTCCATCTTCCTGTAACCTATTGAATACATGGAAGAATTCTTCTTGAGTCTTCATCCCCTTTGCCAGAAACTGAATATCATCCATTAAAAGCACGTCGACTGAACGATAGTATTGAGTGAAATCACCCATGGTGCCGTGCTCGATCGCCCTGACCATATCTTCCATAAATCGCTGCGAATACATGTAAGCCACCTTCAAGTTCGGGTGACGATCGGCGATGGAGTTGCCAACCGCATGCATCAGGTGAGTCTTGCCAAGCCCAACGCCTCCATAGAGCAACAACGGATTATATGAAGAGCCACCGATATTTTCTGAAACCTGTAGTGCAGCGGCCCTGGCTATTTGATTAGAACGACCCTCCACAAAGGTATCGAACGTGAATGCTCTATTGAGATCCAACAACGGATAGAAACGCTCGCGCGCCGCAAAGGTATTAGATGCTTGAGATTTTACCTCGGCAAGCCTGCCACTGCTCCCGATTTCCAGCGCTACAGATTCTGAACCGTTTTCTGTTAGCAACTCCCGAATTCTATTCAAGAACTGAGTGTCAACCTGATCCTTTATGTACCTATTTGGGGCCAGCAGCCTTACGTTGCCACCATCACCAGTAGCCTGCAAAGGCCTTATCCAGGTATTAAATTGCTGAGAAGATAGTTCGTCTTCAAGCCTATCAAGACACTTCTGCCAAATTTTGGCCCCCACAATACCCCCATAATTGCTACGCTAATTATAATTCGTGTTTCTTGCTTTGCTTGGATTTTCTCTACCGAGATGAACTGGTTCAGTGGTAAATCGAGGCACTTGATAATGCTTGAAGCACGGTTGGATATTAACTTGAATTCACCATTCAAGCCAAGCGATTGCGACAAAAAACATGCCGAAAAGTATTTATTTTTCAGTTATTTATGCAACAAAGGCCTGACTAACCAGTGGTTAACCTGTGGATAAGCTGTGGGTTAAACTTACCCCCTTAATGAACCCGTTGGCCATGTGGATAAGTCCTCTGTTTACCACCAGTTTTTACACAGGATACCCAGTGGTAAAGCACTGGATAACACCCTGGTTATTACGCCCATAAACCATTGATTTCAAGACATAATGCCTACTTACGCACAGGAAAGAGCCCTATAATAGAAACAGTAATAATAAAATATATATATATAAGTACTCTATTTATAAAGAAACGGCAAAGTTGCTGGAACAGCTATAAACATGGAATTGACCTAAACCAACATCTTCTTTAGAATCGCGCTCCTTTTCGACATCCAATTATCGGGTAATTATCATGAAGCGAACATTCCAACCCAGCGTTCTTAAAATGAAAAGAACCCATGGCTTTCGTGCCAGGATGGCCACGAAAGGTGGACGTTTGGTCATAAAAAGGCGTAGAGCTAAAGGCCGCAAAGTACTTTCCGCCTGACACAGAGCCTTTGCGCTACCCCAACTGGCCTTTGAGGCGAGTAACATCGCTAACCCTAAACAGCTAAATCAGTGTTTCCCTTTAAGTCATCGACTGGCGCACTCCTATGAATTCGATGCGGTATTCGATACTAACCAGGCACGAATTAGCTCGTCTTCGTTGTTGCTGCTAGCAAAGCAAAACACCTGGGGATTTAACCGCTTAGGGATGATCGTAAGCAAAAAGAGTATTCCTGGCTCGGTTCAGCGTAATAGGGTTAAGCGAAGAATCAGGGAAACGTTTCGCAGGATTGCCCCTGAACACGAATTAGGATGGGATATCGTGGTAATGACCCGGCCAAAGATCAAGGCCGAAAAGGACCTTACAGGGTATCTACAAAATTCCTTTATGTCCCTCGCTGAGAAACTCAGGTAATGACGTAA
>OCVR010002705.1_pt1 | contig 13128 bp, 14 predicted proteins | sample 1539091 | NCBI WGS metagenome assembly OCVR01 (sample SAMEA3355530, study PRJEB22509) | marine metagenome | biome: marine; feature: coastal ocean; material: water | place: USA | collected 2010-08-07 | depth 16 m | reverse complement strand
AAAATCTCGAACGCGTGCTGCGCGCCGGGCAACTCAGCGTAAACGACCGGTTCACGGGTCGCCGCCTTTAGAGCCGAAACAAATGCGCGCGCCTCCTCCACCCAGACCAGGCTGTCGTGGGTGCCCTGTATGACAAACATAGGGGGGGCCTCGTCCGAGACATGGCTGATCGGCGAAGCGGCTTCCCAAGCCTCCCGTTTCTCTGTTGGCGTACACTGCATCACCTTGTCTGATAGCAGGCTCTCCATGGACATTCCCGAGCGTATATTATTACGATCTAGAAAATCGTAAACACCGTAAATCGGCACGGCGGCCTGCACCGTTGTATCAATATCTTCAAACCCGGGCTGCCACTCGCGGCGATTGGGTGTCAGCGACGCCAGTGAACTGAGATGGCCTCCGGCGGAACCACCCGTAATGGCGATAAAATCAGGATTACCGCCATACTCATGAATATTCTGGCGTATCCAGGCAATCGCTTTTTTTACATCGATAATATGATCGGGGAAAACGGCCTTGGGGCTGAGGCGATAGTTGATCGCCACACAAATCCAACCCCGCTGGGCCATGTGATACATGAGCGGTTTACCTTGCTGCTCTTTTTCACCGATGATCCAGGCCCCGCCATGCACCTGCAACAACACGGGAAATCCGCCCTCTCTTTCTTCCTGCGGCTGGTAAATATCCAGTAAGTTGCGCTTGCCCGCGTCCCCGTAAGCAATGTTGTTATGTTCCTGCACGCCGGAGCGAGAAAAATGGAACGGCCGCAGCCAGTTCCTGGACGAGATAGTGTCACTCAGATGCTGTCGTCGCTCTTGCGGTATGTCCTGCCGGTAGTCCTCACCGAGGCCTTTGCCCAGTGCGGGGCGCAGTCGTCCGGCAGTATCCAGCGCTTGGCAATGCAGGTACACCATGCCCAACCAACTCGCGGCAAAAACCCACAGGCCAGTCTGCACCAGTGGATCTGACAGACCGCCAAAAAATGCAACTACCGCTGTCAACGCTACCTGCCAGATAATATGAAGGAGTGCCAATTCGCCACACAACCAGGCGCAAAGAAAGTAAACAGGCGTCAGATAGAAAATTTTGCGTGCCTGCACGATAGCGGCAAAGGTACTGAATGCGCTAAACAGCGCCAAAAAAAGATATATGCCTGCCAGGCTCACGGTGTCCTCCTACGCGGGTGATGTTTAAGGCCGACTATTCTATGCTAATTTTTACCGTCCCGGCACCCGCCAAACGCGGTAAGCGGCAAAGGCCAGCAGGCGTAGGCTAAGTAGCCGCCGCCTCGGACACTTGCGCCAAAGACGGCCATTGCGTAAGTTAGCAAGCCTTCAGGGCAGCAGGGGTTACCCGATGACAGTCAAACTGGGTGTGGTGATGGATCCCATCGCCGACATTACCTATACGAAAGACACCACCATGGCCATGCTCTGGGCCGCTCAATCGCGCGACTGGGAACTGTTCTACATGGAGCAGGGCGACCTGTATCTAGAAGACGGCGTCGCGCGGGCAAGCATGGCACCGCTAAACGTGTTTCATGACCCTGATCACTGGTTCGAACTGGGCGATAGTGCGCCGGTGGAGCTCGCAGAGCTTGACGTTATCCTGATGCGCAAGGATCCGCCCTTCGACAACGAGTATATTTACAGTACCTATGTTCTGGAAGCGGCCGAGAGAACAGGCACTCTCATTGTGAACCGATGCCAAAGTCTGCGGGACTGTAACGAGAAAGTCTTTGCTACCCAATTTCCCCAGTGCTGCCCACCGGTGCTGGTCAGTGCCAGTATGCCTCGCCTGCGGGATTTTCATGCGCTGTACCGGGATGTGATCTTCAAACCACTTGACGGCATGGGTGGCAGCGCCATTTTCCGGGTAAAACCCGAAGACCCAAACGTCAGCGTAATACTGGAGACGCTTACCGCCTACGGTCGGCATACCATCATGGCGCAGGAATTTATTCCCGAGATCAGCGAGGGTGATAAACGCATTCTGATGATCAATGGGAAGCCCGTACCTTACTGTCTGGCGCGGGTCCCACTTGCCGGCGAAACACGCGGCAACCTGGCGGCGGGCGGGTCTGGCCGCGCTCAACCCCTCTCCGAGCGGGATGCCTGGATTGCTGCGCAGGTGGGTCCTGAACTGCAAGACAGGGGACTGTTATTCGTCGGACTCGACATCATTGGTGACTATCTCACCGAAATCAACGTCACCAGCCCCACCTGTATTAGGGAAATTGACGCCGCTTACGATCTGGACATTGGCGGGCAACTGATGGATTGTATTGTGGAGAAATTAGAAGCAAGGGGCTAACAGGTAGGTGTATTACCTGGATACCGCAGATACCGGGGGTACCCGGTTCAAAAATGCCGTCGTCGTCGCATTGCTGCTGCACGCAGCCATAGTCATGGGCGTCACCTTCAAACCCAATAACGTTCGCGAGTATGCGCCCCAGATCGAAGTTACCCTCACCTCCATGCCCGCGCAGGCCACCCCTGATGATGCAAAACTTATCGCGCAATCGAATCAGGACGGCCAGGGCCAAGAGGCGCAACGGGAGCAATTCACCAGCCCCGGAGAAAGCGCGGGCAACATACAGGTTCAAGCACTAGAGCGGGTTGCACGGGAGGCTCAGGAAGCACGGCAAAACCCCATTTCCACAACTAACCTATCGCGGCGTAAAATTGACAGTACAGAGGCAAAGCCGCGCCGTTCTAGCAGCGACACGAGTAGTGGCAGTCAGGAGCTGGATCGACTTGCACAGGAGATTGCCAGCCTTGAAGCGGAACTCTCCGAAAAAACTCCGTCCCATAAAGACAACTCAAGGGTCAGGCGACTGTCTGCCGCATCTGCCAAACAATCTGTCGATGCCGCCTACCTACTCGACTGGCGTCGTCGACTGGAAGCCGTAGGTAACCAATACTACCCAACCGCCTCGGTTCGCTATGGTATCTACGGCGACCTTCGCATGTTAGTCGTGATACGCGCCGACGGTAGCCTTGAAGAAATCCGTGTATTGTCTTCATCTGGCTACGCGGTGCTTGATGAGGCTGCGATCAAACTCGTACGCATGGCATCACCTTTTGCACCCTTTCCGCCCGAGTTAAAAGCCACCACGGATAAACTCGAGATCGTCCGTACATGGCATTTTCAAGAAAATCAGCTAAGCTCTCCCTAGTGCCTTTATAATTTCGAGACGACAGCAATGGCTGGAGCACTTTCGGTCAGCACCTCAAAAAGCGGCGACTGCCTGCGGGATCACTTCCTGCTTGCAATGCCGTGCCTGTCTGAGGGTATTTTTTCACAAAGCATCACCTACATCTGCGAGCATGGTGAGGCCGGTGCAATGGGTATTGTTATCAATCGACCCCTTGATCTATCCGTCGATGAAATTTTCGAGCACTTACAGATTACAACCCTGAGGGACTACTCTACCGAGCCGGTGATGGCGGGCGGCCCGGTACAGATGGATCATGGATTTGTATTACACCGTTACTGCGAAGATGCTTGGGAGGCCAGCCTTAACGTCACCAATGAAGTCACGCTGACCACGTCACGCGATATCCTGCGCGCGATTGCCAACGACGACGGCCCATCGGAACACCTTATTGCACTGGGCTACGCGGGATGGGCCGCGGGCCAACTGGAGCAGGAGTTGGCGGAAAACAGCTGGCTCACCTTGCCGGGTAACAGCGACATTATTTTTTCAACGCCAGTAGACCATCGCATGGAGGCCGCCGCGGCCCTGTTGGGCGTCGATATGAACCTGATTTCCGGCCAGGCCGGCCACGCCTGATCATCTCTACGCTTTCGCGCAACTCAGTGAATAATCCAAACCGCAACGTCATCAGCTTTGATTTTGGTTTGCGTAATATCGGTGTCGCGGTCGGTAACCGCCGGCTCGGCACAACCCAGCCACTGGCAGTGCTAAAAGCCCGCGATGGCCAGCCGGACTGGCGGGCACTAACAAGTCTTGTGTCGGAGTGGCAGCCCGAGCGCCTGGTGGTGGGTGAGCCCCTGCATATGGATGGCAGCGACAGCGAGCTTAGCCAGCTAGCGACCAAGTTTGCGCGGCGCCTGCATGGCAGGTTGGGTCTGCCGGTAGACATGATCGATGAGCGCCTGAGTAGTGCCGAGGCCAAGTCGATCAGTCGCGAACAGGGACATCGGGGCGACTACAGCGCCAACCCGGTAGACAGTTTAGCGGCCGAGTTGATTCTCAAGTCGTGGCTGGAGCGCGCGAGGGGAGAGGCGTAAGCCCATCGACTAACGACCGAGAAAGCGGCCTTCGTCTTCCTGCTCTTCGAAGGAAATATCGAGCGTATCTCCGGTACCGAAATCTCCGCGGTCCAGCATCTTGATTTTCAATCTTACATCGTTCGCCGAATCAGCGTAGTGCAACGCGTCCTCTTTGGTAATCAATTTGTCCTTGTATGCTTTGACCAGAGACTGATCGAGGGTTTGCATACCGTGCTCCGTGGATTTGGCCATCAGGTCCTTGATGAGATGCACCTCTCCCTTGCGGATATAATCACTGATCAACGGGGTATTTAACAGAATCTCTATCACGGGCACACGGCCTTTACCGTCCTTGTGTGGTAGCAATTGTTGCGCAATCATTGCCTTGAGGTTCAAAGATAGATCCATCCAGACCTGGTCATGCATATCCGCAGGAAAAAAGCTCTGTATCCTGTCGAGCGCCTGGTTCGCATTGTTTGCGTGCAAGGTACAAAGACACAGGTGGCCAGTTTCAGCAAAGGTCAATGCCTGCTGCATGGTCTCCGCCGTTCGCACCTCACCGATCAGTATCACATCCGGCGCCTGACGCAGCGTATTCTTCAGAGCCACCTGATAGGACTCCGTATCCATCCCCACCTCGCGTTGCGTAATAAGGCAGCCCGCGTGCTCATGAATGAATTCGATAGGATCCTCGATGGTAATAATATGGCCTCGGCTATTATGGTTACGGTGTCCCACCATTGATGCCAGAGATGTCGATTTACCAGTACCCGTCGCACCCACGAAAATGATCAGGCCGCGCTGGGTCATGGATAGCTCTTTAATGATTGGCGGCAGACCTAAACCATCAATTGTCGGAATCTCGTCTTGTATACGGCGCACAACCAAGCCGCTCTGCCCTCGCTGCACAAAAGCGCTGGCCCTGAAACGACCGCAGTTCTGGGTCGTTATGGCATAGTTGGCCTCGCGATGCCGAACAAAGTCTTCCTCTTGCTCAGGCAGCATGGAGGACAGAATTACCTCACGCGCTTCCTCCTCGCTGAGCGCAGTACCACTAATAGGAAATATTTGCCCATCGACTTTGATGCTCGGCGGCGCGTCTGCTGTAATAAAACCATCCGAAGCACCTTCCTTCACGATCCTTTCGAGTAATTCCTCAATCTTCATGTCGTCCTTCCTCTGCGGTAACCCTGCGTCTTTTGCGGACTCTAAAAATTCTCCGGGTTTCTGGCTTTTTCTCGGGCCACTTCGCGCGTAATCAAGCGTTTGGCGACCATGTCCTCGAGGCACTGATCCATAGTCTGCATACCCATGGCCTGTCCGGTCTGTATAGCCGAGTACATCTGAGCTACCTTGTCTTCCCGTATCAGGTTACGAATAGCAGACGTTCCGCGCATAATCTCATGCGCGGCGATACGGCCACCGGTACTGCGCTTTAGAAGCGTCTGGGAAACAACCGCCTGCAGCGATTCAGACAACATGGAACGTACCATATCTTTTTCTGAGGCGGGGAACACGTCGATCACTCGGTCGATCGTCTTCGCCGCAGAAGTCGTATGCAGCGTACCGAAAACAAGGTGGCCAGTTTCAGCGGCCGTCAGAGCCAGACGAATAGTTTCGAGGTCACGCAGTTCGCCCACCAGAATGATGTCCGGATCTTCTCGCAGTGCCGAGCGCAGCGCTTCAGAAAAGCCCAGGGTGTCACGGTGAACCTCACGTTGGTTGACCAGACATTTTTTACTCTCGTGTACGAATTCGATAGGGTCCTCAATGGTCAGGATGTGTTCATATTTATTGTCGTTGATATAGTCGACCATCGCTGCCAGCGTCGTCGACTTACCGGATCCGGTGGGGCCAGTGACCAGAACCAGGCCCCGGGGCATCATCGATATATCGCGGAAAACCTGACCCATACCCAGATCTTCCATAGTGAGAACCTTACTGGGAATGGTACGAAATACGCCCGCAGCTCCGCGATTCTGATTAAATGCGTTCACTCTAAAACGGGCAAGCCCCGGCACCTCGAAGGAGAAGTCAGTTTCAAGGAACTCTTCGTAGTCCTTGCGCTGCTTGTCATTCATGATGTCGTAGATCAGTTCATGAACCTGCTTGTGCTCCATGGGCGGCAGGTTGATGCGACGAATATCACCATCCACACGAATCATTGGTGGGAGGCCTCCGGACAGGTGCAAATCGGAAGCGCCCTGCTTTGCAGTAAAGGCCAATAGTTCCGTTATATCCATTCCTTCCGCACTCCCCATTTGACGCCAGGCTGGTGCAACCCAACGGACAAGTAACACACGTATTTTGCCCGCTCGCGGTGCTTTGTTATTGTCGTGTACCGAAGCTGGGAATCAGCTAAGATTCGCCCCATGGACAAACGACAGCTTTCCCACAATATCGCGCAACTACTCTCAAGAGTAAGGCGCAGCGCAGAAAAAAGCCAGTTCAGCAATAGTGATATTCTTGTGGTTGCGGTGAGCAAAACGAGACCTGCCTCACACATACGATGGGCGCATGAAAGCGGGCTTTCTCACTTCGGCGAAAACTACCTGCAGGAAGCGCTGCCAAAGATCGACGAGCTAAAGGATCTGCCTTTGTGCTGGCATTTCATCGGACCCATCCAGTCCAATAAAACAATCTCCATAGCGGAGCACTTCGACTGGGTACACAGTGTCGATCGCGACAAGATTGCCCGGCGACTCAGTGATCAACGGTCGCCACATAAATCGCCGTTACAAGTCTGCCTGCAGGTCAACGTATCCGGCGAGGACAGCAAGTCTGGAGTGACACTGGCAGCGCTTCCTGATCTGGCCAAGACAGTGCTGGCGCTGCCCGGCCTCACTCTTAGGGGCCTGATGGCGATTCCCGCAGCCGGGTCAGACGAAAAGCAGCAGCGTCAGGATTTTGCGGCGATGCGCGCCGCACTGTCCGAGCTACAGGCACTGGCACCCGGTCTGGATACCCTCTCAATGGGCATGTCCGCTGATCTGGAGGCCGCTATTGCCGAAGGGGCCACACTGGTAAGGGTGGGCACCGCCCTTTTCGGGCCGCGTAATAGATGATTTTGGGCCGTCTCGGCGTGTATACTGGCAGATTGTTTTGAATCTCGCGCGCTTATGAACAACAGTCGTTTGCAGCAGTACCACATCGCATTTGTCGGCGGCGGCAACATGGCCGCCAGTATTATTGGCGGCCTGCTGGAGAGCGGCCAAACGGCCAGCTGCATCAGTGCTGCCGACCCCATGCCGGATAGCCTGGCGCGCCTGCGCGATATCGGCCCGATCGAGGTATACAAGGACAACGCGGAGGCTGTGGCGCATGCGGATGTCATCATCATGGCAGTCAAGCCCCAGGTTATGGCAAAAGCGACAGAAAGCATTGCCGATGCGGTCAAAAAAAACAGTGCACTGGTTATTTCCATCGCCGCCGGAATCACGGTCGAACAAATACAGTCTCGACTCGACCCTGGTGCCGCTATCGTCAGATGCATGCCAAACACCCCCGCCCTGCTGCGATCCGGGGCCAGCGGCCTGTTCGCCAATGCGCAGTGCTCTGAGCAACAACGCGACTTTGCACAAACTATATTGTCGGCAGTGGGGATCACCTGCTGGGTTGATACCGAGAACGAACTGGACGCCATCACCGCGCTCTCTGGCAGCGGGCCCGCTTATTTTTTCCTGTTCATGGAAGCTATGATCACCGCGGGCAAAGAGCAGGGTCTTGAGGAGGAAGTGGCTACACGCCTCGCCGTGCAAACTGCTCTTGGCGCCGCGCGCATGGCGCTCGAAAGCGACGTCGATCTTGCGGAGTTGCGCCGCCGAGTGACCAGCCCCGGCGGCACGACCGAACGCGCCATCCAGAGTTTCGAACGAGACGAATTGCAACACACAATCGCCAGAGCCATGCAGGCCGCCGCGGAGCGCGCCGTGGAGATGGCGCGGGAAATGGGCTAGACAACATATGACTGCGCTAACTGATATCTTTATTTACCTCGTCTACGTGTTTTTCGGGCTGTACCTGATGGTCATGCTGTTGCGTTTTTTACTGCAACTGACTCGCGCTGATTTCTACAACCCAATCAGCCAGACACTGGTTAAATTGACCAATCCACTTGTTATACCGCTGCGCCGCATCGTGCCTGGCTATGGCGGAATTGACCTGGCTTCACTGCTATTGGCGCTAATCCTGCAAATGCTGATGATCGCCCTGCTGGTTGCACTGCAGACGGGCGCACTGCTGCCAGTGTTGCCCCTGATAATGGCCAGCCTGATCGGCCTGGCGGCCTACCTGGTAAAAATATACTTCTTCGCTATATTAGCCATGATCATACTGAGCTGGATCGCACAGGGAGGCAACAATCCAGCACTGCGGCTGCTGTTCCAGTTGACTGAGCCGGTGATGGCGCCTTTTCGTAAGGTGCTACCCCCCATGGGTGGGTTGGATCTGTCGCCCATTTTCGTCTTTATCCTGATCAATATCATACAGATTGCTCTAGGGCATTTGGCAGGCTCTCTCGGTGTTGCCGGCCTTGTCCCCTGGTTATAGTGGCCGGTATGGAATCTGCCAAGCTGAACCAGTCTATCGGTATCGTCACGCCGCAGGTTGCGCGCTTTGATGAGCCCCTGGCACTGACCTGTGGCCGCGAGCTCCCCGCCTATGAACTCATATACGAAACCTACGGCACGCTCAACAAGGCTCACAGTAATGCGGTGCTGGTCTGCCATGCCCTGAGCGGAAACCACCACGCGGCCGGCTTTCACGGTACTGAGGATCGCAAGCCGGGTTGGTGGGATGAGTGCATAGGCCCCGGTAAACCCATAGACACCAATCGCTTTTTCGTGGTCAGCCTGAACAACCTTGGCGGCTGCCACGGTTCCACCGGACCCAGCTCAACCAATCCGGAAACCGGCAAACCATGGGGGTCCGACTTCCCCCCAATGCGCACACGCGACTGGGTGCACAGCCAGGCCCGATTGGCTCAGCGCCTGGAGATAGATTGCTGGGCAGCTGTTATCGGAGGTAGTCTGGGCGGCATGCAGGCCATGCGCTGGTCCCTTGAATTTCCGGATCGCATCAAGCACTGCATCGTCATTGCTGCGGCGCTTAAATTGAGCGCTCAGAACCTCGCATTTAATGAAGTAGCCCGCCAGGCTATCGAGTCTGACCCCGAATTTTTCTCCGGCAGCTATCAGGATCATGCAAAAGTTCCCAGTAGGGGCCTCGCCCTGGCGCGGATGATCGGTCATATTACCTACTTGTCAGACGACGCCATGGCCAACAAGTTTGGCCGTGACCTGCGCTCGGGTAGTCTCATCCCGGGCGAGGAAACGACGCCCGAGTTTCAGGTACAGAGCTACCTGCGCCATCAAGGCAGCCGCTTTTCCGGCTCCTTCGACGCCAACACCTATATCCTCATGACACGGGCGCTGGATTATTTCGACCTTGCGCTGGAACATGGCAACGATCCAGTGGCAGCCTTCCGGCAGACCCAGTGTAGCTTTCTTGTTATGTCGTTCTCCACCGACTGGCGGTTTTCGCCAGAGCGTTCTCGAGAAATCGTCAATGCATTGGTCGAGGCTGGCAGGCCCGTGAGCTATGCCGAAATCGACGCAAATGAGGGTCACGACGCTTTCCTGCTCCCGATTCCTCGCTACATGGATATCTTCAGTGCCTATATGCGGCGAGTGGGGGAACAGGACTGATGCGCACAGACCTCACTCATATACAGCGGTGGATCGCCTCCGGCTCGAGGGTGCTCGACCTGGGCTGCGGCGATGGCGAGTTTCTCAAAAACCTGAGAGCCCAGCGACAGGTGCGTGGCACCGGTCTAGAAATTGACCAATCGTATATTACTGCCGCCATCGCCAAAGGTATCGATGTCGTGGAGCAGGATATGGACGGGGGTCTGCACAACTTCCCCGACCAGAGTTACGACACCGTGGTGTTGGCACTGGCTCTGCAAGCTGTCAGGCACCCCGACCAGGTTCTCGCAGAAATGTTGCGGATCGGACGCGAGGGCATTGTGACCTTCCCAAACTTTGGCCACTGGCGGTCCCGCCTTATGCTCGGATTAAATGGCCGCATGCCGGTATCGAGCTTTATGCCCCACACCTGGTACAACACGCCTAACATTCACTACTGTACCGTGAAAGATTTCGAAGCCCTTTGCCAACAAAAAGGCATTCGCATACTGGAGCGTGACGTTGTCGGTAACACCAATCGAACCCCGATGCTCTCTAATCGGTGGCCCAATTTGTTCGCGACCACCGCAATTTATCGAATTACGCTGTGAGGAGCACATGATGTCGATTATTCGCACTGCATTAATCAGTCTGCTGGTACTGTCAGCCCCGGCGCTCGGTCAGCAATCAGAAAAGTTTGGCGACTTCGAGCTCCACTACAGCGTAGTCAACACCACATTCCTCAGTCCGGAGATCGCTGAGCTTTATGGCATTACGCGCGGAAAGCAGCGTGCGATTCTCAACCTGGCTCTGCGCAAGCCCAGCGCGGGAACTCTTGGCACCGGGCAGGCCATGCAACTGCGTGCCGAGGTTCGCGACCTGATGCAGACACAGCAGGCACTGGAGTTCAAAGAGATACGTGAGGGCGATGCGATTTACTATATCGCGGAATTTCGCTTCATTAACGAGGAATGGCGCTTCTTCGATCTGAATTTCCGACCCGCGGGCACAGACAAGACCTACAGCTTTGACTTCAAATGGCAACTCTATGTCGAGTGACGGTGCACGCGCTTCGGCAGACACTGTTGTTCTGGCCAGCGGTAATGCGGGCAAGCTCCGTGAGTTTGAAGAAATCCTCAAGCCCCTCGGTCTCGCCCTGCAGCCACAGGCGAAGTTTGATGTTCCCGATGTTGAGGAAAATGGTCTGAGCTTCGTCGAGAATGCATTGATCAAAGCGCGGGCAGCAAGTCAGCACAGCGGACTACCAACGATTGCGGATGATTCCGGGCTTGAGGTAGACGTCCTCAAGGGTGCCCCGGGCATTCACTCCGCACGCTTTTCAGGTAAGGGTGACGAGGCCAACAACGCCCTGCTACTGGAGCGACTTGACGGCGTTCCAGACTCAAAGCGCAGCGCCCGGTTCCAGTGTGTCGTAGTCTATCTGCGACATGAACTGGATCCAACGCCCTTGATTTGTCAGGGTACCTGGGAAGGTTTTATCCGGCTGAGGCCTTCCGGTGCTAACGGTTTTGGTTATGACCCGTTATTCCAGGTGCCGACACATAACTGCAGTTCAGCCGAGCTGACCAGGGAAGTAAAAAATCGTATCAGCCACCGGGCGCAAGCCAGTGCGCTCCTCTGTGAAGCACTCCGCAGGTCCTGATGCCGTTGCCACCACTGGGCCTTTACATTCACCTGCCCTGGTGCGAGCGCAAATGCCCCTACTGTGACTTCAATTCTCACGAACTCTCGGAACGACCCGAGAGGGCGTATGTCGATACTCTGTTGCGGGATCTGGACAATGACCTTTCCCTCGCCAAAGACCGGGTCGTAGATACGGTGTTCATTGGTGGAGGAACACCCAGCCTGTTTCAGGTGTCGGCTATCGATACCCTGTTGCGCGGCATTAAAAACAGCGTAACCCTCTCCGTCGATGCAGAGATAACCCTGGAGGCAAACCCTGGTAGCGCAGAGGCCGACAAATTTATCGGCCTGAAAGAAGCGGGAATCAACCGGCTGTCCATAGGAGTACAGAGCTTTGCAGACGCGCAGTTAAACGCTCTCGGCCGGGTTCACGACCGGGAGCAAGCGCTCCGGGCCATTGCGCTCGCGAGGCAGGCCGGCTTCGATAATTTCAACCTTGATCTCATGCACGGTCTGCCGGGACAATCTCTGCAGGGCGCGACCGAGGACCTGAAACAGGCGATTAGCACGGGTGCGCCCCACATTTCCTGGTACCAATTGACTATCGAACCCAACACGATTTTCTACAAGCAGACACCGCGGTTGCCGACCGAAGACTCGCTGGCGAGCATTCAAGAGGCAGGGGAACAGCGGCTGAACAGAGAAAACTATGCGCAGTATGAAGTCTCGGCTTACAGCAAAGAAGGCTTCCAGTGTCGCCATAACCGCAACTACTGGACCTTCGGTGATTATCTCGGTATCGGCGCTGGTGCTCACGGCAAAGTCACATCATCTGACGGACGCATCGTGCGCCGCGCGAAGCGCCGCCAGCCTGCAGACTATATGGCCGCAATCGACGCTGCGTTTGTCTCAAGTACCCGCGTATTAAATAACAGTGAAGTCATTGGGGAGTTCATGTTGAATGCACTGCGCCTGAACGAGGGTTTTTCTCTGTCACTGTTCGCGGACCGGACCGGACTGGACTGCGCCACGGTGGAGCCTCGTATTGCCTCGTTATGTGAGCGTGGTTTGCTCTTGCAGCAAGGTGCTCACGTGGCGACGACAGAGCTGGGACGACGCTTCCTTGATACTGTTGTGGCAGAGTTTTTCTAGATTCGCAGCACGCCGCAGGCATCACCTGCGGATAAACAGCAAATCCCAGACGCCATGGCCGAGACGTTCTCCGCGTTTTTCGAACTTGGTTAAGGGTCGGTCGTCGGGCCGCGGCGAGAAGCAGCCCGCACCAAATGAATTGGTAAGGGACGTCTCGGCGCCTAGTACGTTCATCATTTGCTCTGCGTAGTTCTCCCAGTCCGTGGCGATGTGCAGAGTCCCACCTTTTTTAAGCTTTTTCACCAACAGGCTGACAAATGGCGCCTGCACCAGGCGACGCTTTTGATGCCGTTTCTTGTGCCAGGGATCGGGGAAAAATATTTGCACGGTGTCGAGAGACGCATCCGCAATACAGTCGCGCAGAATTTCTACCGCATCGTGGCAATAGACCCGGACATTGTCCGCACCG
>OCVR010002699.1_pt1 | contig 13150 bp, 7 predicted proteins | sample 1539091 | NCBI WGS metagenome assembly OCVR01 (sample SAMEA3355530, study PRJEB22509) | marine metagenome | biome: marine; feature: coastal ocean; material: water | place: USA | collected 2010-08-07 | depth 16 m | reverse complement strand
AAAAAAAGTTCTTGACTTTTTACCCTTCTTAACCTATAATTACAAAATATAAAATTACTTTCTAAAAGGATACAAAATGAGCGACACCCCCATTTCTTTAGCGAGTCTTATGACTCCTAGTAAAACTGTATTAATAGACTTTCCTGGGTATATCGGGATGTCTGTTGAACTAACTTATTTAGCTCGAGAAGAGTTAGTTAAACTTCGAAAACGCTGTGTAAGCACAAAGTTTGATAAAAAAACTCGACAGCCCGAAGAAGTTTTAGATGAAGACAAGTTTCTTACAGAGTATGTAAAATCAGTAGTCAAAGGATGGTCCGGTCTTAAATATCGTTACCTAGAAGAGCTTCTTTTGGTAGATGTAGGAGAGTTGGACTTAGATGATGAACTGGTATATACTCAAGAAAATGCTGAGCTTTTAATGAAAAACTCAACTGACTTTGATACTTGGGTAACAGAGTCTGTAGGCGATCTTGAAAATTTTACTGGGAACAAGTAGTTGAAATAGAGAGACTGCTTGATCGCTATGTAAAAGAACAATCTTCTCCTATTGATATAGATAAATACCTGCTTGTCTGTGAACAACTTGGACAAGAACCCAATCCTGCCAAAATGCCGCTCGAGCTTTCGCAATTACCTGCAGAAGTTCAAGTGGCATTTTTTATGTTTAGCCTTTTATCGGACGACTGGGACGGTACAAGCGGAACTTATATGGGAAAAAAGTGGGAGCCGTTAGACTACTATTTTAATTTATATGATATAGACGATAAAAAAGTAATACTCTATATTATGAAAATGTACGAGAGAATAGTTGTTAATTTTAGAATGGAAGAAGCAGAAAATAAAAGAAAGATAGAAGAGCGAAAAACTCGCACTAGCGGTGGAAAACAATACACCCATAATGTATCTGGCTGATGGCAAAAAATAAAATTACAATTGATATTGAAGTTAATGGCAAAATGCAAAAAGCCACTGTCAGCGCTAAAAAGCTGAGGGATACGCTTGATGGTGTAGAGAAGGCTCAACAGAGAACAAATAAATCTCAAAATAATTATGCAAAAGGTCTTAAAGGAGTAGGTCAGCAGTCTGCAAATGCAAGTAAAAACTTCGCAAAGTTTTCTGGAGGTATGGATGGGCTCGTAGGTGTTTATGCCTCCTTAGCAGCTCAACTGTTTGCAGTAAGTGCCGCATTTCAATTCTTAAAGGGTGCAGGTAATTTAGAGTCTTTAAAAGCAGGTCAGCAAGCCTATGCTGCGGGCACAGGTGTCGCACTAAGAACACTTACAAATGACATTATAAATGCAACAAATGCACAAGTAACTTTTAGTGACGCCGCACAAGCAGCAGCTATTGGTACTGCCGCCGGTCTTTCTGCAGACCAGCTTACTAGGTTAGGTAAATCTGCAGCAGATGCTGGTCAGATACTAGGTCGAGATGTTACTGACTCTTTTAACCGTCTTGTACGAGGTGTTACAAAAGCAGAACCAGAACTTCTTGACGAATTAGGTATTATTCTTCGATTAGACGATGCTTCTGATGCGTATGCACAGCAACTAGGAATAACTGCTGAAAAATTAACTCAAGCACAAAAGAGCCAGGCAGTAGCAAATTTCGTACTAGGGCAAGCAGAAAGAAAATACTCTGCAATTCTTGATGTTGTAGGACGTACGCCAAATGAATTTGCTCAGCTTGGAAAATCATTTGATGATATAACAAATAAGATTAAAGAACTTGCAGCGGTATTTGCAGGCCCATTTGCCACAGCATTAAAAGAAACTCCTACGCTCGCTTTTGGTGCTTTTGCGCTTTTACTTTCTGGACCAATGAAAGCAATGGGCTTTAGTTTTAGAGACATAGCAGACGAATCTGAAAAAAGCTCAAAAAGACAAGGGAAGGACTTAAAAAAACTAAAAAAACAACGGGAGGAGATGCTTAACACTGCAGATAAACAGCAGAAAAAGCTAACAAACCTGGCAAAGAAAGAACAAGCTGCAGGGGTAAAGAGTAAAGTACTTGATAGTATGGCTACAGGTACCCCTATGAGTAAAAAACAGCGGGCCAGTTTTCAAAGGTCTTTAAAATTTGCACAAGCTAATGTTGACGAGCACGGAAAAATAACAGCAGGAATGTTCAGAGGAAGAGATGCTAAAATTCTTGCGTCTTTCCAAAACACAATGACAAACATGGACAATGCTACTCAACAAACAGTAAGCAAGTACCAGCTAGGAATGAAGCGAATGCAAATTGCAACTAAAGGTTTTGCAGTTGTAGCAAAAGGGGCAGTTGCGGGTATTGCTGGCTTTGCTGGAAAAATTCTTGGCGCATTTGGTTGGATAGGGATAATAGTGTTGGCCTATCAAACACTAACAGCTGCTTTAGAAAAATACAGAGGAGAGGCAAATGATACTGCTGAGGATTTTGATAGTCAGCAGGCTGTTTATGACTCAACTATTGAAAGACTCGCGTCTCTAAATAAAGAGTACATAAAATTAGCAGAAGTTACTGCTGTTCGTATTAGTATAGCAGAAGACTTAAGGGAGATAGATTTAGCCGCCCAAGCCGTATCAGAAAGCATTACAACTAGTTTTAATCCTGCAACTATTGACATAATGACAGATGCTTTATCTAACTACTCTGAGCAAACGCAAGAAGTACTACAAAATCAAAAATTATTAACTTCTGAAGGGACAGCTTCAGGAGTGGGAATAGCTGCGACGTTATTAACAACTGCGGCGGCTGGTGCAAAAGCAGGGGCTGTTTTAGCAGGACTAGGAGGGCCTGTAGCTGCGGGAGTAGCAGCATTAATAGGTGGAGTCGCAGGGCTTGCGGGAGGCGTTTTACTTGTATCTAAAAATATGGATCTTGTTACTGATGCAACAAAGGCTGCAGGAGACCAACTTGTTAAATTCAGGAATAAAGGTAAAAGATTTAAGATAGATGAGAATTTAGAGGCTGTTCCAGAAAGAATAGAAGAATCATTAAAGAGTTTAAAAGCGTTCAGAGAAGAAGTAGGAAAAACGGAAGGAATTAGCAACTTTGCGGCTTTTGAAGGCTTCGAAAAGACTTTAGCTAAGTACGACTTGGCATTCAAAGAGGGGATGGCTAGACCAGGAGGTTTTGGAGAGCAAGACGTAAAAAATATGGCCATTCTTGGCGACGTTTTAAAAGAAGACCTAAAGGTTGTGGCAGATTTAAATGCTCATTTAAAAGCTTTACCAGATCAGTTAAAAGCCTCTGCCGAAGCAATGTCTGCACTAAAGCAGTCTGTTCTTCCTAATACTACAGGTGACCAACTAAGACTAGCTTCTGAGGCTGCCCTTGAGTCTGCAGAAAAAATTGCGAGGGGTCGAACAGGGGGTATGACCCAAGACGACAAAGACCTTATAGATAAGTTAAAAGAGCGAATGGAACTTGGAGAACAATTCGCTAAACAAGAAAATGCTAGAAAAATAACGGAAATAAGGTTAGAGACTGCGTCAATTAGAAATTACGCCACATTAAGCAAAGCTGAAAGCGCCTCTTTAAAACATAACGATAGTATGTTACAAAGTAATTTAGCTTTAAGTAATTTAGAGCTTCAAAGATTAGACGTTATAAAACTGTATCCTAAAGTAAATGGAGAATACTTGCCTCAAGTACAAAGACAGCTTGACGAATTAGACGCTTTGACAAATCAAGAGCGGGCTCGTTTAAAGTTGCTTAACGAGCAATTAGATGTTTTGGAGGCGCAGAAACCGTTTCAAGAAAATATTGAGCTTGGACAAGCTAATTTAAAAAATTTAGGGCTTCAAAAACAATTGCTTGACTTACAACAAAAAGCGTCTAATTTGTCAATGGCAGCCTCAAATGCGCGAGAAAAAGTTTTAAAATACGAACTAGAAAATGTTTTGCTAGCAAATCCAAATGCATCTGAACAGCAAATTTTACAAGCAAAAATTCTTGTAGAGAAAGAAGTTGTTAAAAACAGAATTGACGCAGCAAATTTAGAGTATACCTTAAAAATTGCTCAAATAAATATGGAAGAAAGGATTTTAATTGCAAGAACTAAACTTGCAAAACAAGAGTACCTTAGTAAGGCAGCGGCAGAAGATTTTGATGCTATACCTGGCCAGGAGAAGTTATATGATGAGATAATAACAGCCGCTGGTAGCGCAGCAAGTACAGCTAGAGCTGCAGCTGATATTAACCGAGGTGTAAAAACAGCAACTGCCGACGGAGCTTTACGAGGATTTATAGCAGCCTTAGAAAATGAAGAGCTTAATAATGCTTTAGATCAAGCTCTGCGAAAATCTTTTAAAGATTCCTTGGGAGACGCTTTTGTACAGCTCGGCATGGGTGGAAGCGGTAAAGAGGCTCTGAAGAATATCGGAACAAGTATTTGGAAGGGAGTACTAACAGAAGCTTCACAAAGAGCCTCACAAGCTATTACTGACTATATTTTTGGAAAAGATGATCCTGCTGCAGATATGAAAAAAGCAATAACAGACGCAGGAGACGACAATAAAAAGAAAATAAAAGATGCACACCATAACGGAGCAAACAAAGTGAATAGAGAGATTACTGCTGCTTTAAATACCAATACGGTAAAAATTGATTGTTGTGATGGCGCAAAACCAAAGCCTTCACCCAATCCCCCAAACCCTGCTCCTGTTATTAAACCTCCAGTAGACCCTAATGTAGTTGCTAACACTAGAGGAGTATCAGCTACTCCATACCCTGCTGGAGAAGGCCCTTTAATTATTACAGAAATAAACACAGATAAATCTATTGTTAAACACAAACAAGAGCAAGGCTTGCTTATGCGTGTAGTTACGAAGGTTGTAGGCATGATAGGAAAACTTATACAAGCTATGAGTGCTATGCTATTTAAGTCCAATGCAGGCTCTAGCGGCGGTGCTGGAGGCGGCGGCATGCTGAGTAGTCTTATGAGTGTATTTAGCAACATGGGCATGCCGGGCGGCGGAGGCGGTGCTGGCGGTGGCGGTGGCATACTGAGCAGTATTATGAGTGTATTTAGCAACATGGGCGGTGCTGGTGGCGGCGGCGGCGGCTTAGGTGGTCTAATTAGTACTGTTATGTCTATGTTCGGGGGTATGGGAGCTAGGTACGGTGGAAGATTTAAGGCCCCCAAAGCAATGTTTGGAGGTATACTTGCGGGCGTATCAAGCTTCTCGAACTTAGCTTTACCAGGATTGGGCCCAGCTATGGGTATGGGAAGTAGCATGTTGGGAAGCCTAACCGGCGGCATGGGAATGAAGCAAATGCTGCCCTTAATTTTACTCTTACTTGCGGGCAAGAAGATGGGTGTTGGCCGTAAAATGTTTAGACATGGAGGTGTTAGTTCTGGCATGTTCGGAGACGGAGGAGTTGCAAAAGGAACAGCCGCAGGGTACCCCGCTATTTTACACGGAACAGAAGCAGTAGTACCTTTACCTAACGGTAGATCCATACCTGTTGAAATGAGCGCGGGCGCAGGAGCGCAGAACAACAATGTAAATGTAAGCGTAAATGTAGATAGTAATGGACAAGGATCAGTCTCTGCAGAAGGTGCCGATAATTTAGGTTTAGTAATAGGACAAGCTGTGCAACAAGAAATTCAAAAACAGAAACGTCATGGCGGCTTACTTAGCCCCTACGGAGCAAGATAATGTCTCAATTTCAATTTACAATCCCAATAGATAGTATATCTACAGGAAGCCCTGCAGCCGATGTGCAAGTTGTTGCAGATAGGGGGTTATCTCGTCAAGCCACACCCAGGGTACTAACTGCTAAATTTGGAGATGGCTATGAGCAAAGAGTTGCTGATGGGGTTAATCCAAAAAGCGATTCTTTTAGTATAACTTTTAACAATCGAGAAGCCGTAAAAATAAATGAAATAGCTGCTTTTTTTGACGCAAAAATAGGAAAAGCATTTCCTTTTGTAGCTACTGACCACAGCGGAGATACTTCTGTAAAAGTAGTTTGTGACGACTATTCTATATCTTACATAAGTGAAAATTTTCATTCAATGACCGCGTCTCTTAGACGAGTATATGAGCCATGAGCACACAAACTTTAACAGTAGATACTGCTAATGTAATAAATGTAGAAGCAAATAACAGAACAACATTAGAAGTAACATTTAGTCAAGTTTCTTACCCTTTAACGCTTGTAGGTACCCCTGTAAATTGTGTGGTAACTCCTAGCTCAATAGCTAGTACTACAAACGTATTCTCAGTGACTTTTGTAGATAGTAGTTTAGATTCGTTTTCTTTTGAGTTAAAAAACAGTGCTCCCGGTTTTGGAACGGATGGAGAAAAAAACTTTGAAACGTTTTTTACTTCAGGCGTTACTGGCGTTACGCTAACTAATCATACCGACTGGACCAATGTAGATAATCAAATTTATAATAGTAGTGATACAATTTTTGGATACGAAGTACCCACCACTGCTTTATATGGAAATACAAATGGTAATTACAATTTTGCTAATAGTGGGTCAACTGCATCTATTATTACTGATACGGGTGTTGATGTAGTTACAGGGTACACAAATAAAACTCTTCAACTAAGCACCGATGTTGAATATAATAATGGGGAGGGAGTTGCCAATAAAAAGAAAAACCTTGGTTATATAGCAAGCCCTACCTTTTTTGCTGTTACAGGGGACATAATTAAGTACGAAGCACAAAATACTTTTAACTCAAATCTTGTATGGGCTCTAAATGTAAATACAGGAGACTGGGTTGACTTGCAACCTACTGATTTTACAGGCACTCGAGCTGCAGTTCCCTCAAACGGCACTTATAGAATAATAATATTTAAGTTCGTTAGTTTGTATACGAGTGAGTCGAACAAAACTCAATATGTAAGAATACGTAATTTTACTTTAGAAGACTCCGCTGGAGTACAAAAAACTCAGTTAACAGTTTCAGGCCAAGTAGTAACTTCGCCTACAGTTTTAATAGAAACCGCTTCAGCTCAAGAAGTCGGGGACTCTTTAATTCATTTGTATGAGCTAACTCTACCTTCTTTTGACCCTAATTATACAACAGGTGATACTTTGTATTTTCATAACGGGTTAAACTTCGAAACGGGAACAGGTAGAAATATAAATTTTCCAAACTCGGAAGGAACTGTACTAAATACATATTTAGCTTTTCCTATAGAGGTCACGGGAATAGAAAATACAGGAGGGGAGCCAAACCGTCCCACTCTTAAAATGGCAAACTTGCCTGCGTTAGGCAGAGTTCTTGTTAATGATACAAATGCTATAGAAGATGAAACAACCTTACAGGAAGCTCTCAGTTCCTCTGGAATTATTACTCCTTTAGACCTTTTAAGTAGTAAATTAGTTGTCAGAACTACTTTACTAAAATTAACATATAGTAGCACCGATACTCCTTCCGTACCTAGAGAATATCCTAAGCACGCATACATTTTAGATAAAATATCAGGAGAGCGTAACTTACAATTAGAGGTAGAGCTTGCAAATCCTGCCGATATAGAACGCGCTAATATTCCTGCAAGACTTGCGGCGGGAAAATACTGCTCTTGGGAGTACCAAGGAGCCTTATATGGCAGAGGAGGGTGCACTGTAAATGGAAATTCTTTTAATAGATTTTTTGATGTTAATGATAGGTTAATAACTGCGGATTATTCAAAAAGTATAGGTAATAATGTTATAACACAATGGAACTCAACAACTGCATATAGCGCAGGAGACAGAGTGCATAGAATTCCTGTTGCTGATAAAGGGGTGAGAATATATAAAGCCCTAAAGGCATCTACAGGAGTTAAACCAGAACTTTCGACTAAAGTATGGGAAAGAATAGATATTTGTGGAAAAAGAGTACAGTCTTGTAGGCTAAGGTTCCAAGGAAAGCAAACCGAGTTAGCGACTAATTCAGACACTCTAGCAAATACTGTTCCTTCAGATACCTATCTCAATAAAAGTAGGTCTTTACCTTTTGGAGGCTTTCCAGGTTCAAGGTCTAATATATCTGAATGATAGATGAAATTTATAACCATTTTAAAAACGAATACCCAAATGAAGGATGCGGAGTTATAGTAAACTCTGAAACTTTTATACCTTGCAAAAATGTAAATCCTAGCCCCACTAGCTTTGCCTTTTGCTCAGAAGAGTACATTAATTTAAAAATAAAATACAATATAACGGGTATTGTTCATAATCACATTAATGAATCAAACGAGCCGTCCAAAGAAGATATTGATAGCTGCAATGTTTTAAAAATACCTTACTATATTTTTACTTACCCAGAAATAGGATTAAATATAGTTAACCCCGGAGAACTAAAATGAAAAGAAACGTATACTTAGAGGGAGAGCTAGGAGAAAAATTTGGTTCTGTAAGAGAGATGCACGCTGAAAATATAGTTGATGTAATGAATTGTTTAAGTGCTAATTTTGAAGACTTTTTCCCTTATTATACTGAATGCTATGATAAGGGCATTGTATTTGCATGGAAAATAAACAATACTACTATACTTAGTCCAAACGAAATATCCTTGCCTCTTGGTGAAGGGGACATGATCGTAACTCCTGTCCCTGTAGGAGCAAGTAAACTAGGTGATGCTCTAAAGCTTGTTGCAGGAGTACTATTAACAGTATTTGCGCCCCCTATAGGAGCTTATTTCGGTATGAGTAGTATGGGAGTCGCTGCACTTGGTATGGGCGGAAAATTTTTAGGAAATAAAGGGCTACAAGATCTTTTATCAAAAGACCCGGCTCAAGATCCTAATCAAGACTCTACTTATGTATTTTCAGGATCAGATCAAGCTATTTCAGAAGTAGACCCTATTCCTATTTGCTATGGCAGATTGAGGGTGCCCGGAAGAGTTATAAGTTTTCAGGTAGCAAATGAAGATCAAACCATTTATCATAAAGCTGTAAAAAGAACGCGATGAAGAGGATTATAAAATGGCAATTGTAGAAAGAGGCGCTAAAGCCCAAAAAGTTACAGCTACAGACGTATTATGTGAAGGTCCTATATACGGATTAGTAAACGGGGCGGGCTCCGTATACTTAAATAATAATTCTGCAGAAAATGTTAAGTTTAACAGCTATGCTCCTGCAGATACAGGAACTGTAAATGGACAAGCCGCGGGTACTATTACATTTAATAATAGCAATTTAGGCACTATAGACAACAATACTATTTTGCCTGATAGCTTAGAAAATTCAGGCACAGCCCCTAGAGATATTCGTCTTTTAGGAGGGGGACAGGCAAGAGTTCCCGTTAATCTTAGTAATTTTGTAGAAAGTGGAGAATCTAGAAGTCAGATACGATTAAGCAGGCCCAACGGAAACTGGGATTCTAATATTCATAATACTGTTTTTGGAGAAGTAGAGTCTATATTAGAAATTCTTTACGCAGATGGAACTATAATTCGAATTCTCGGAAACTTTATAAGAGACTCTAATAATCATGGAGAGTTTAACTGGTCAAAAGCTAATGGGGCTTTAGACGCAAATAACTTACCTGACCATGGACTTCTTTTAACGTTTAAAAGAAGCAAAGTTTCTTCTATAGATATATCTAATAGACAAATTACAACTGTAGATAATTTTAATGGTACGTTTTCTTTTGAGTTAAGTTCGCAATTTACTTTCGAAGCCAATAGTAGTGCTCATGGAGGAACTTTTGACCCTTCAGCGCCAATTTCAAAAGTTTCTAATCTTTATGTTCAAGAAAATACAGGAACTTTGCTACAAAGACCTTTACCTTCCGTAGCAGGACTTTCAGGTACAGCAATACAAGGAAGTACTTCTAATATAAACTTACCATCTTTAAAAGTAATTATTGATACAAATAGTCATGGGGTTACCCCCATTGATCTTGAAGGACTCCCTGTTATAGATGAAGATGACTATAAAAAGAGGCTTCGTTCGCTTGTGGATACATCTGACTGTGCCCAAGACCCCTCCATACTTAACGCTTCTGATTTTGGATTAACAACTGTAGCTAAAGTTCAAGAAGCAGATAAAGTTAGTTTTAATATTCTTTACTCTCAAGGTCTTTATTTTATAGGAGGAGGCAGCGGAAAGAAAAGGGATTGCTGGGCCTGGTATGAAGTTTCCATAGAATTTCAACAAAACTCCAATATTTGGGTTAGTCCCACCCCCCTTTTTGGAGAATATCTAAAGCATAAGGGACAAACCAATGCTGCAGTAACCTTTCAACAAGTAGTTGATTTAAATGAATTTTCCGATATAAATTATACTAATTTTAGAATTAAAATTTTTAGGGTAAGTAGGCATATAGGACTACCGGTTATGGAAACCGGAGGTAGTCGTAGAACTAGAGGAGGACCTTACGATAATAGAAGAAAGTGGACTACTATAATGGGGGCCGAAATTACACAACTTCAAGCAACAAACGAAGATTCTTTCTCTTATCCGTACACCGCCCATGTCCAAACAACTTTTTCAAGTAGAAACTTTGCTTCGCCTCCAAAAAGAACTTACGATATTAGAGGAAAGCTTGTAAAAGTTCCTACTGGATATGTTCCTAGGGAGGCCTCGCCTATTGGAAAAGCAGAGTATCCTATTTTTTGGGACGGCAGCCTTAGCGATACCCTAGTTTATACAGATAACCCTGCATGGATTTTTTTAGATTTAGTAACAAACTCTAGATATGGAGCAGGATCTTGGCTATCAAACTCAGATATAGATCTTTTTGCTTTATATAGAATATCAAAGTTTTGTGACGAACTAGTGAACTCAAAAGAACTATTTAAAACTGAATATGCAGAAAGAGGAGAGTGGTATAAGATTGTTTCTTTGGGAAATGCTAACTGGAATACTTTTGCAGGAACCTATGGACAAACATACTCTGTGGGGGACGAAATACGCTCAATAAATAAACACACTTCTACAGGAACTATTGCCAGACTAGAGCCCAGGTTTAGAACAAATTTACTACTAACTAAGACAGTGCCTGTATATAAAGTACTAAAAGATCTAACAAGCATGTTTTTATCTATGCTGTATTGGACGAATGGTAAGTTGACACTAGTACAGGATATGCCTCAAAACCCTGTAGCAACTTTTTCTAAATCCAACACTATTGATGGATCTTTTTCCTATGAAAGTAGTTCTTATACGACTAGAGTAAATCAAGTTATTGTTCAGTGGAATAATCCGAGATCAAATTATTCAACTGAAAAAATTGTAATTGAAGACAATGAAGCAATAATTAAAGCAGGAAGGCTTATACCCTTAGAAGTTGTTGCTTTTGGGTGCACTTCAGAATCTCAAGCAGCTAGATACGGTAAGTGGAAATTATATACTGCTCAAAATGAAAATGAAATTGTGCTTTTTTCTACGGCTTTAGAAGGTAAAATTATTCGTCCAGGGGATGTCATAAATGTACAAGATTCTGATAGACAGAATTTTATTCAAAGCGGAAGAGTGTCCGCCGCAACTTCTACAACTATAACATTTGATAGATCAGTTACTTTATCTTCTAGCAGTGTTTATGAAGTGTATGTTAGTCTTCCTGGAGGAGGAGGAATGTATGTTGGTAGCAATCCTGTAACTATAGATAATATTGAGTACGCTCCGGGAGCTTTCATTCCCTCTGCCTACAACTATGTAAGTGGAGGCTTGCAATTAGTATCTTTAGATACAGAGCAAAAAGCAACAAATGCTTTTGATAGCACCGGCAACTTATTAAACGTAGAGTGGCGCCCCCATGTTAGGACAGAAAGATTGCCTATAATTAATACAGGTACTTCAGAAACAACAGTGACACTTGATAACTCTTTAACATTTGACTTTACACCTACTCCAGGCTCTATATGGAGTCTAAGAGAAACAGACACTTCTGGAGAAGAAGTTTATGGAACTTCTAAAACTTATAGAGTTTTGAGTGTTTCCCAAGATAACCCCCTTAGTATTAGTATTAGAGCAGCAGAACAGTTCACAGATAAGTTTATAAAAGTAGAAGATGAAGACAGGGAAGAAGTAGTAGAAGAAATTATACCAGAAAACGAGGAAGAAGAAGTACCTCCCCCAATAGCACTCTCAGTCCAGCCAAAAGGAGGGCTTCAAAGCATACTTGAGTTTAGGTGGTCGCCTCCAGAAAACTATCCTAGAGTAGCTCAGTATGAAGTAGTTTCTTCTGTAGGGGCGGGAGAAACTGTAACAACTACTAATTTAGGAAAAGTTTATAGAGAAGTAGAGGTAGGTACTCATACATTCAAGGTTAGAACAGAGTCTACAACAGGAGATTTTTCAGAGTGGGCATCTACAGTATTTGAGGGAAGCGGCAATAGTGTAGGAGACGAGGATCAACCCGAAAATAGCAGTGCTAAAGCACATGATATACCTAAGTGCGGAGTAACAACGTCTAAAGGTATAATAAGAAGAGATTTAGTAGCTAGCTCTGCAGAAAAATACAGTAAAACGTCCCCTAAGTTCTATGCTGTAAAACAAGATATATCATATTCTAATAGAAACTCCACTATTTATAGATGGTTTTGGAACGATGTAGAGGTAAAAACAACTTCTTCTGTTGTGGGTACTATACAAGATATTAGTGGTGATCGGTACGCCCAAGGCGCCCAGCAAGAAGTTGATACTTCTAACGCTAATATGACCGAAACTTACTTTGCTATAAAAAGTACGAACACTTCAGGGTCTGAAGGCGTAGAAGTATTTGAATTTTTACAGTATCCTGTTAGTATTGCTACTTGTGGGAGTCCGGAGCTATTTACCGAAATTTCTTCTAGGGCCCCGAATGGATTTGTAGATTTATCAGGAGTAACTGATGATGATACTCGAGAGCTCTATGTTTACTACGATGCTAGCGTTCCTAGAGTATTTTTAGCTGAGTGGGATAGTAATGCAAATGCTGTAGGAAGCCCGGGTTTTTGGAGAGATGCTAATCAGCCCATGTCTGCGGCATGGACGACTTTAACAGGCACAGCTTATTTACCTGCAAATTCTACCATTCTAATAGGAACAGGTACTTCATTTATTAGCGAAGTAGAGCCGGGGGATATTATTAGTCTTGCCAATCTTTCTACACAAGTAGAAACTCTGGGTTCGGCAGCTAAAGTTAATTATATACTATCTAATAGCCAACTTGTATTAGATAGGTCTTTTTTCTCTAATATAAGTTTAACTAATTTTTATAGAGCCACTCA
>OCVR010002683.1_pt1 | contig 13198 bp, 12 predicted proteins | sample 1539091 | NCBI WGS metagenome assembly OCVR01 (sample SAMEA3355530, study PRJEB22509) | marine metagenome | biome: marine; feature: coastal ocean; material: water | place: USA | collected 2010-08-07 | depth 16 m | reverse complement strand
CTTCATCTCACCAATGTCGTCCAGCCTGCGCTGGATGCCCTCGGCCGTCTCGTCGGCAATAGCGTTGATCAGTAACCCAATGAGCGCGCCATCCGACAAACTATAGAGGCTCTTCAGGTCAGGCAGCAACTGTGTCATTAAACGCTGACTCAACATTCTAAGCGCGCCATCAGCATGCGGGATCATGAATTTACCTCCGGCGAAAAATAGTCGAGCAGAATACGATTTTGTCGATCCGTCATCACCCAACCTGCCATTGCCAATATGGAGTCCTTGCCCTCTCCCTTCTCAAAATTCTCCGAAGACGAAATCCAGATTGCCACGGCTTTCACCGCCACAAAAATTCGCCACCATTTGAGCGCCTGTTCGTTGCATGACAGTCCACTCGCCTCACACCAGGTTTGGACGGCCTGGTCATGAGGAATCAGCCGGCCAGCCAATTCGAGGTCTTCCCCTGACCATAACGGATCCAGGGACCAGGCCAAGTCTTCCAGCGGATCACCCAAATGGCACATTTCCCAGTCGAGAATGGCGGTAATTTGCGTCTGGTCATTGAACAGGAAATTCCCTGTTCTGTAATCGCCATGAACAATTGAGATTTTCTGGGCCGGCGGCGGCAGGTTTTCCCCGAGCCAGCGAATCGCAGCCTGAGCAATAGGCTGCGGGTGAATTTCGTCGTCGTTAATGACCCCCTGCCAGTAAGCCAACTGCTCCTTTGCGGTCGCGGCGACATCAGGAACAGGCATAATTTCGTCGAACTTTAGCGCAAGCGGATCCTTCGCCGCGAGGGACCCCAACAGGTTGTACTTCTGCTTGCCAATTTCTTGCTTCTGCTCTGAAGATAGCGGCGCAACATCACTCATTGGATTTTCAATCGCGGCCATGATGGAAAAAGGCTGTTCAAGAAAATCTGTGCTGTTTTCCAGGAAAAGTGGCTCTGGCACGGGTATGTCTGTGGGATAGATTCGATCGTATGCACCATATTCGAGATGCCGTTCAGTATCGATCAGGCTTGAAGGCGGATCACGACGCAGGATCACGCCCCTGGTTTCACCATCAACTTCCAGCGTGAGCCTATAAGTTTCACGGGAAGCGCCCCCAAATATTTTTTCGACATCGCAGACTGTGACTGGCGTACCCCATTTCTCTTCGAGGTATCTTGCTGCTGCAATTTGTACCTGATCAGTTGTAATCAACCCTGTTTCTCCCGCCTGGACGACCCATTATGACAATTCTGTCCGGGCTTCGGCAATCCAACCAGAATACTTGCAAACCCCGGTGCCAAACTGGTTAGATGAGACAGCACCTTTGAATTTCGGAGATCTTTGTGACAGAAGCCAAGACACTGGGTGAACTGAAATCCAGTAGTTACCAGGTCCTGACGGTCAGGCAGGAAATGAGAAGAAACCTTATTTCAAAACTCCAGGCTAAAGAAGACGTATTCCCGGATATCGTCGGATATCAGGACACTGTTATCCCCCAACTTAAGAACGCGATTTTATCCGGCCAGGATGTGATCCTCCTGGGTGAACGAGGGCAGGCCAAGTCACGTATTATTCGAAGCCTGACCAGCCTTCTGGACGAGTGGACGCCCGTTCTTGCAGACGTCGAGATTCCAGAGAACCCCTTTGCTCCCGTTAGCGCTCAAGGGAAAAAAATGCTCCAGGAACACGGTGAGGAAACCCCAATTACATGGATTCACCGGGACACCCGGTACGGTGAAAAGCTGGCGACGCCGGACATCACCATCGCTGACTTAATTGGTGAAGTAGATCCCATCAAAATTGCAGAAGGAAGATATTTGTCCGATGAAGAAGCCTTACATTTCGGCCTAATCCCCCACACAAACAGGGGAATATTTGCGATCAACGAACTGCCGGATCTTGCAGAGAGGATTCAAGTTGGGCTGCTCAATGTGCTTGAAGAAAGGGATATCCAGATCAGGGGACACAAGATTCGGCTGGACCTCGACATTCTGATTGTTGCAACGGCGAACCCGGAGGATTATACCAACCGGGGACGCATCATCACCCCTCTCAAGGATCGCTATGGGTCGCAGATACGAACACACTACCCGCAGAACATTCTGGAAGAAATTACAATCATGGAGCAGGAGCAACGGAAACTCGACCTGGGCGAATACCGTGAAGATGTTCCACCATTCATGTCACAGCTCATCGCTGAAATTACGCAACAGGCGCGACAATCTCCGGATATCAATCAGCGCTCCGGTGTATCCGTCAGGGCATCGGTCTCCAACTATGAGGCGCTACTTGCCAACGCACTAAGGCGCGCTATCGAAGTGGGTGAACAAGATGTTGTACCAAGAATCTCTGACCTTCCTTTCATTATGCCTTCTCTGCAAGGCAAGGTTGAGTTCGAGGCAATGGAAGAAGGACGAGAGGAAAAAATCATGGAGCGTTTATTCCAGGACGCCACCAGGGCTGTGTTCAGCAGATTTACCGAAGGCATCAACCTTGAACCGTTAACGCTGCAGTTTGCTGATGGCATTCACGTCACTACAGGTGAATCGCTTCCGTCGAATGCCTATGAAGACACTATCAAAAAGATCGATGGCCTGGCGGAGGTAATTGAGACACTTGTCCCAGGGGGAAATACAGCCAATCGTGCATCAGCAGTCGAATTTGTGCTCGACGGGTTGCACCTTAACCAGAGGCTAAACAAGGATCGAGTCGGCGGACGCACTACTTACTCGGCTTAACTACTTTTTCAGGTCAAACAATGAACGCCAGGTTCACATCACTTAATCGCTATTCCAGTTGGGACGGGTCCCAAAATACAACACTGGACGCAGATGACATCCTGAGCGCACTGTCGGAAGACCTGATGGAGTTTGGTGACCTGCAACAGGCAATGCGATACCTGATGCAACGTGGCATGGATACTTCCGACGGGAGCTACATCAAGGGACTACGGGATCTTCTGAGCCAGTTGAAGGCAGAAAAGCAGCAACGCCTGGAAAGGTTCGATCTGGGCGGGGTCATGGAAGACATCAAGCGGCAGCTTGAAGAAATACTGGGCATGGAACGAGATACCATCAATGAGTGGGCCAACAGGAAAAATGGCCCCGACGATGAGAACCAGGAGAGTTTTTCCAACAATCTTCTGGGAGACATCGGTGAACAGAACAAAGAATTCATTAAAAACCTTCCCGACGATGCCGCGGGAAAGATCAAGGCGCTGCAGGACTACGAATTCCTGAATACCGATGCACAAAAACAATTCCTGAAGTTAACCGAACAGCTCCGCAAAGCCATGACTCAGTCTTTTTTCAAGGATGTCGAGAACATGGTTAACAAGATGTCTGATGGCGACATCAAACGCATGAAGAATATGGTTAAAGACCTGAATGACATGCTGGTTAGGAAAATCGCCGGTGAAGACCCCGGCTTTAGCGAATTCATGGACAAGTATGGGGACATGTTTGGTGCCCCCCCTCCTTCCAACCTGAATGAGCTACTCGAACAAATGCGGCAACAGATGGCAGCGACACAGTCTCTGTTCAATTCCATGAATCCTGACCAACAACAGCAGTTGCAGGATATGATGCAGGGGAAGTTTGGCGATCCCGAACTGGAAAGTGGTTTAGCAAAGCTGTCCAAGGAACTAGATTTCCTTAACCCCCAGGGCAAACAATACAACTTCCAGGGTGATGAAGAGGTTGACCTTCTCGCGGCGATGGAGCTCATGAAGGAAATGGCCGAGCTTGACCAACTCGAGCAGCAAATACAGCGCGCCCAGTACGACGGTAAAACAGATAACATCGACAGCGACAAGCTCAAGGAACTTCTTGGCGGCGAAGCGTTGGAAAATCTCGATGAGATGAAGAAAATGCTCGAAATTCTGGAGGAAGCAGGCTATGTCAACAAGGATGGCAACAAGTGGGAACTGACACCCAGGGGCACCAGAAGCCTGGGGCAGAAAGCACTGGTTGAGATATATTCAAAACTGAAAAAACACAGCCTTGGCAATCACGCTACGCCGGAAGAAGGCCGGTTCGGCGAACGGCTTGAAGAATCGAAGCCGTACGAGTTCGGCGACCCCTTCCATCTGAATATGTCGCGAACCATCCGAAACGCTCTGGACCGGGAGGGCACCGGATCGCCCGTTCACCTTCAGACCGAGGATTTTGAAATCTACCGTAGCGAGCTGATTACCCAGACCGCGACAGTGTTAATGGTTGATTTGTCCTGGTCAATGGCACTTCGCGGGTCTTTCCAGTCGGCTAAAAAAGTTGCCATGGCTTTGCATCATCTTATTTCTTCCGCATACCCGCGAGACAGCCTGTATGTGCTTGGGTTTTCAGCTTACGCCAAGGAAATCAAAACTCACGACCTGCCTTACCTTCAATACGACGATTACCTGCTTGGTACAAATATGGAACACGCGTTGATCCTCGCAGAAAAACTCCTGGCGAAACACCAACAGGGCACCCGGCAGATCATCATGATTACCGATGGCGAACCGACTGCCCACCTGGAAAGTGGACGCCCGGTCTTCGCTTATCCAGCAACACCTACGACCATCAATAAGACCCTTCGCGCAGTTCAGAGCTGTACTACAAAAAACATTACGATTAACACCTTCATGCTCGACAAGAGTTACTACCTAAAGGCATTCGTCGAGCAAATGACTAAAATTAACGGTGGCAGGATCTTCTACGCGGAACCTCAAAACCTGGGTGAATACATCCTCGTGGACTATGTACAGAACAAGAAAAAGAAACTGACTCGCAGATAACGCCAAATTTAATGGGACTGGGGGTCAAGTGGTCGCAGGTTCAAATCCTGCCGTCCCGACCAAAAATCCCTTTTTAAATCAATCGGTTATAGGATGTTTCGTTCCTCTGGCTAGCCTGTTCCTGGTCGACTGGTAGGATATAGGTAGACTTTGATTTTGTCAGAATCCTACCAGATTGGACCCTCCTTGTGGCGCGCGCTTGCATTCAATATAAAAGAAGTAAATACTTCTATTAAATTAGATTCGAATATTTCTTTATGAGCGAGCTGGAAATCCGGCGGCGGCCGGTCCAAGCGCGGTCGGCGAAAACATTTGACCATATTCTCGACACCGCGACTGCGCTCCTGGAAGAGGCAGGCTGGAATGGCTTCAATACCAACCTACTCGCAGAGCGCGCAGGCATCGGTATTCAGACACTTTATCGGTACTTCCCGAACAAGCTGTCGGTCGTGGCCACTTTAGCCCAGCAACTTGTCGAGGAATGGGGCAACTGGCAGCAATACGACAGGATAAGCTTGTTGGGACGCTCCGGTATCGAACTGTTTGTTGAAAGGCTTAGAAACCAGCCTGGCGGAGTCGCAATTCGCCAGGCCATGGCTGCATCACCTTCACTTCGGAAGCTTGACCGGGACGATACCCGACGCAATGCGGAGCGTTACGCCGCTGAACTGATCAGCCTGGACGACACGGTGAACTATGAGGACGCGGTACTTTCCATTCTGGTTGCGTTTGAAGCGTCGCTCGCGGTAATTGACCTGACGTACGATCTGCCGCCGGCAGAGGCAGACCGGGTGATTGGCTTGTGCGTCGAGATGCAGAGCACGTTTCTGGCCAACCGGTTCCCTATTCTGGCGAAGGAGATCTCATGAGGCTTTTACAACTGGTTATCCTGGCAGGCCTCTTGGCGGTGGCGGTACACAGCCATGCGGAGTTCACCCCCGAGTTTGCAACCACCGAAGTCCTGCCTGAAAACACTGGGCAACAGTGGTTCTGGATTTACGGTTTTCGGGCACCCAACATGGGCGACAGCCGCGGATTCCTGATGGATGAGAATGGTCACCAGTTGGGCCAACTAAATACGGGCTTCTGGGCAAAGACGCTGATCAACGCGCCAAAACGCAACGAGATCATCACTCTCGAAACCTATTTCTCTCGCGGCACCCGTGGCGATCGGACGGATCTTGTGGTGTTCTATGATGCACGGACCCTGTCGCCAACCCGTGAGGTGATCATTCCGCCCAAGCGCATGAACGCTGTGAGGTCCCGCCACCTGGCTGTGCTTTCGGAAGATGAAAAGTTCCTGTTGGTGGTCAACTACACGCCTGCCCAATCCGTGACGATAGTCGACCTTGATGCCGGTGCTGTTGTAGAAGAGGTCGAGACACCGGGTTGCTCGGTGCTGTATGCCGCGGGTCCGAGGGATTACTACGCCGTCTGTGCCAACGGTAGTTTCCTGCAACTCAAAATTGATGACGCCGGTCGTGTGGTTGCCCGACGCCGCAGCGAGCCACTTTTCGATGCGGTTGGGGATTTCCTGACCATCTCCGGTTCGCGTATAGGTGACACCTGGTTCTTCGTCTCGCGCGATAACAATATCTATGGCATCACCATGGCGGGTGACGACATCAATCTCGAGGGCAAATGGCCGCTGGTGACCGATAGTGAGCGTGATGATGGCTGGATGATTGCAGGCATGGAACATACCGCGGCCCACGAGGCGAGCGGCAGGCTCTACGTGCTGGTGCAGCAGGGTGAGCCCGATAGCTTTGAAGGGCCAGGCAGTGCCGTCTGGGTGTTCGATACGAGCACCATGGAGAAACAACAGGAAATCGCCATGAACGAGATGACCATGTCGATTGCGGTCTCCCAGGGCGACAAACCGCAGCTCTACACCCTGGATTTCCACATTCCGCTCAATACCTTGGCGACCTTGTGGATGGTGCTGACAGAAGGGGAGGACAGCATTGCTCCACTGCTCAACCAACGGGCCAACGTGTACGATGCAATGCACGGTGAGCATCTGACGTCATCTGACATATTGCCGCCCGGGGCAGTTCTGGGGATCAAGGCATGGTAGTGGACGCCGTTATACTGCAGATCGTCGCTAATAGCCTGGCGATCCTGTTCCTGGCGACCGGGTTACAGAAGCTCGTGTACCGGCAGCAGTTTGCCGGTGCATTGGCGGCGTACGAGTTGGCGCCGGCCTGGTCAATGCCGCTATTGGGCGTGTTGATACCGGTGCTGGAATTGAGTCTTGGTGTCGGGTTGCTTATTGCTAACACAAGCCCGTTTGTTGTCACCGCGGCCGCCGTACTGTTCACCGCATATGCCTGCGCCATGGTGATCAACCTCTGGCGCGGACGCCATGACATCGATTGCGGCTGCCAACTGGGTAGCGCGCCACAGCAGATCAGCTATGCGCTGGTGGTGCGCAACCTGCTGCTGGTCCTGGCCACATGTCTGTTGCTGTTGCCGGATGGAGAACGAGCGCTGTCCTGGATTGACTACGGGGTGATCTATTTCGGCGTTGTTATGGCGTGCCTGCTGTACTGCATCGGGCATAGTCTTGTCGCGACCCACGGCAGGCTGCTGCGCCATGATTGAAGCACTGCTGATATCGAACGTGGTCAGCTGGCTGGCCATTATTTCCCTCGGAGTTCTGGTCCTTGCCTTATCACGCCAGATTGGCGTGTTGCACGAGCGCCTTCGCCCGGTGGGTGCGTTATCCATGGGCCAGGCCCTCAAGGTCGGCGACGAGGCACCCTTCTTCCAGGAACCGAGCCTTAACGGCGGCATGGTTCGCATAGGCGGTACCGCGCCCGATGTCAGGGTGACACTGCTTTTCTTTCTGTCATCAGACTGTCCCATCTGCAAAACGTTGCTCCCAATGGTGCTAGCGATCGCCCATCAGGAAAAATCCTGGCTACGAGTGGTGTTCGCCAGCGACGGCAATGAGGCAGACCACCAGGCCATGATCAATTCATTCGGTCTGGAGGAATTTGGCTATGTGCTGTCCACCGAGGTAGGCATGAGTTACCAGGTGGCCAAGCTGCCTTACTGTTACCTGCTGGATACAAATGGTGAGGTGGCGGCCCACGGCCTGATCAACAACCGCGAACACCTCGAGAGCCTGTTTGAGGCCTACAACATAACAACCAACACGTCAGACCACTTATCAGAAGAGGAGGATGCGCATGCTAGGCAAATGGCTGGATGACACTATGGAGCGCACCACCCGGCGCCAGGCGCGCCTGACCTCACGCCGCAGTCTGCTGAGCCGCTTTGGCGTGCTGGTGATTGGCGCGGGTTTTTCCCCACTGTTACCCGTATTTCGCGATTCAGCGTTTGCGGAAGCCCCCGGTATCCCGGAGGAGGGTGATCCCAACCATTGTAGCTACTGGCGCTACTGCGCCATGGACGGATACCTCTGTGGCTGCTGCGGTGGCTCGGCGACCTCCTGCCCGCCCGGCACTGTGGTGTCCGACATCACCTGGATCGGCACCTGCCGCAATCCGTCGGATGGCAAGCACTATGTCATCTCCTACAATGACTGCTGCGGCAAGAGCGCCTGCGGCAGTTGTGCTTGCCAGCGTGACGAAGGCGACACGCCGCTTTATCGCCCGCAGAATTCCAACAACATCAACTGGTGTGCCGGCAGCCAGGCGGACGTGCCGTATCACTGTTCGCTGGCCGTTGTGATTGGCGTGAAGGAATGATGAATCGATTCCTGCTTCGATTTTATTTTCTGGGCGTTCTGTTGATGACATCGCTGCAGGCCGCAGCCACGGATCCCGTGCAGTTCGACTACATGATGAACTGCCAGGGCTGCCACCTGCCGGACGGTGCCGGGTTTCCGGGCCGCAACGTTCCGGCTGTCGCCGGTAACCTTGGCAATTTCCTCCGTGTACAAGGCGGTCGCGAGTTCCTGGTGCAGGTGCCGGGCTCTGCTCAATCAGATCTTGGGGATGCGCAACTGGCCGCCGTTCTCAACTGGATGCTCACTACGTTCAGCGCTGAGCAATTGCCAAATGACTGGCAACCCTACGGTGCTGCAGAAGTGCAACAGCTACGCCAGTTTCCCCTGATCGAGGTGGCGCCGATGCGCCGCCACCTGATGGGGTTGGTCGAGGCAAATCTGCGGACTGAGGGGGCGCGCCCATGAGAATGTTTGCTAGAGTTCTGCTGTTACTGTGGATACCAGTAGTGATGGCTGACGATGCTGCCGAGCTCTACACTGAGCAATGCGCAGCGTGTCACGGCGCGCAAGCCCTCGGCAACGCGGCAACCTTTTCGCCGCGACTCGCCGGTCAGAACGCCGCCTATCTACGCGAGCAAACGCTGGCGTACCAACAAGGCCGCCGAGGTACGCACCCCGACGACGTACAGGGCCAAGCGATGCGCTTTCTCTTGCGCGATCTCTCGGCGCAGCAGGTGGACGCGCTATCCGTCTACCTGGCAGCGCTCACAGTTCCAGCACCGGCAAACGAATCCAATCGCGACGGGCCCGGTGCTACGCTCTACGCAAGCCACTGCGCAACTTGTCACGGTCAGCATGGACAGGGTGCAGAATCGATTTTCGTGCCCAGGTTGAGCATCCTGTCGTCCTGGTACCTGAAAGCACAACTGATGGCTTACGAAAACGGTTGGCGGGGCGGCGAAGATGCCTCGACTCGGGCCAAGAACATGCGCTCCATGGGTGGTCAGTTACCTGATCGTGGCCAGCGCGCGGCGATCATCGAGCACCTCGCAGGGCCCCACTAGCGGTACGCGAGTCGCGAACATCACCCGAGTGCCCGTTCCAGCCCCGGCCACCTTACAAGAAGGCTCCGTGTCAAAGTCATTCCTGGGCATGCATGCCGCCATTCTCTGCAACGAAGGCATCTTTGCGCTTGCAATTCGTAAAAAAGAAGTAAATACTCCTATAAAATAGAAGCAAATACTTCTATAAAGGCTTGGGCTGGATGAGTGGCCGCGGCAGGTGCGGTTATCCGGCACAAGCGTAGACAAGGTCTACGAACTTGGCGACTAAGCTAATAGGGGAACCCATGAAACACACGTTTATACGGCTTGCAGTAATTCCAGTTGCATTTTTCTTAACCGTCCCAACTTTTGCCGCAGTCATTGAAGAAATTGTGGTCACCGCACAAAAGCGCGAGCAAAACATCAGTGACGTTGGTATCGCGATCAATGCGTTAACCGGCGAGCAAATGGAGCAGCTGGGCTATAGCAACGCCCAGCAGGTAACAGCCATGGCGCCGGGTGTACAAACCGTGCAGCCAAACGGTGAGGCCAACTACTCCATCGCCATTCGCGGCGTGGCCAACTCCGACTTCACTACCAATGTTGAAAGCCCGGTGGCTGTTTACGTGGATGATGTCTATATCAGTCAGATGTCAGGCACCGGCTTCATGCTCTTCGATATGGAGCGCGTCGAAATCCTCAAAGGACCGCAGGGTACCCTGTATGGCAGAAATGCAACCGGCGGCTTGGCCCACTTTTTAACAAAGAAGCCCACGGAAGAGCTGGATGGCTACGCTCGAGTGACTGCAGGTAGCGAAAACCAGATCAAGTTCGATGGCGCTATCGGCGGCCCGCTGAGCGACACGCTCGCTGCGCGACTCGCTATTGCAACCAATGATCATGATCCGTACGTCAAAAACCGCGTTGGCAAGGACATGAATGATGGCAACGAGCAAGCCTATCGCCTGCAGTTGGAATGGGCCCCCAGCGATACAGTCGATGTTTTGTTGAATTTTCGCGGCATGGATCAAGACATTGACACGGGATTCTTTGAACACGTGACGACCACCCCCGACGGCGAGCTTACGCCGAATGAGATCAACCAGACGGTCGAGTTCTTCTTTCCGGGTACCGGGTACACTGGCAACGACGGTGATCCCTATGCCGGCGACTTTGATGCGAATGGCTTTAACGATCTGGAAACTCGGGGGTATACCGCGACCCTGAATTGGGATGCGGAAAATTTCACCTTCACGTCGATTACGGATTTCAGCACCGTAGAACGCGTCTATTTAGAGGACACTGACGCCTCTCCGGTACCGTTATTCCATTTCTTTCTGACCACGGATGCCGAGCAGCTCTCGCAGGAATTTCGCTTTACCGGTGGGGCTGACAACTTTAACTGGGTGGCGGGGTTCTATTATATGGACCTCGACATAGACGACTCCCTCGGTGCCGAGACTGAACCATTTGTTGACACGGGTAGTGCAATTACTCCGGACGTCACCGGGGTAGACAACCCTTACACCAGCACGACAGAGTCTTACTCCGTGTTTGGTCAGGTTGAATTTCAACTAAACGACACCCTGTCCCTAACGGCTGGCTTGCGATGGATACGTGATGAGAAAGAGCACGATTATGTCGTCAATCTGGTCGATTTCGTCCCGGGGACAAAGTTGCGCAACGGTAACCCAAACATCCTGGCGCAGCTCGCCGCTTATAACGGTGATCGCGAGGATGACGAGTTAGCTTGGCGGCTAGGCCTTGACTGGAATGTTAGCGACGACATGCTGGTCTACTTCAGTTACAACCGCGGAGTGAAAAGTGGGGGTTTTAATGCCCCAGTTTTCCCGCTCGATGGCCTCGATTATACCGACGACGTGATGAGCTTCGACCCAGAACAGTTGGATGCCTTCGAAGTTGGCTTCAAGGCCACGTTGTTGGATGGATTAGCTCAAGTTAACGGTGCCGCTTACTACTACGACTACACCGACTATCAGACCTTTCAATTTGTAGGTCCCAACACACTGACACGAAATTCTGATGCCGAATCCACCGGTGCGGAATTGGAATTTCTCGGCAGCCCGACAGAAGGGCTAGATATCGTTATAGGTGTGGCATACAACGACATCGATGTTGACCTTGGTGGCGGGCAACCCGAAACAACATCCGTGCAGTCGCCGCAATGGAACGCTAACGCGTTATTCCGCTATGAGTTCCCATTGGGAAGCGGCACTCTGGCGCTGCAATACGATGCGGTATATCGCTCGAAGCACTATTTCTCAATCAGCCGTACAGAGGCGGTAACCGAAAACGGCTATACCGTGCAAAACGCATCTATCACATACACCGGGGAAAGTGGAAAGTGGAATGTGATGGGTTTTGTGCACAACCTCGCGGATGAGGAGTACCTGGTGCAGACGTTTGACCTCGGGGCGGCCTTCAGCATGACGGAACAGTACTTTGGTCGTCCGCGCTGGAGTGGCGTAACCTTCACCTACAAGATCAACGGCAACTAGTTGTCGACCGGTGGTCGAAATTCTGCGGCGGGCGCGCTACCTAGCGACACAGACGTTCGGATCAAGTGTGCGTGATTGAATTCCCCAACCTGAAATACCCCAGCACGTCTAGTGTACGGGACTGAGGTCATCGGATCTTTCCAGTCCAAACTGGTCGGATATTGGTAGGCAGAAGATGGTTTCCATCCGTGCAGATTCTGTAGCCTTGGAATCTGCCTCGAAAACGATTTGATGGATTCCGCACTGTATCCCGCAGTTTATGCGGCTTGTTGGATCGGGTCTGGACGCTGGGGGTCAAAAAGGCACATTCGATTCGAAAGTCACCGTTTTTTTTGTTGCCGGGTGATCAAATTGGATCTTACTTGCATGCAGGCTGAGCCTATCCTTAGCCTTAAAGGCTTCTTTATGAGCGTAAAGATCGCAGCCCAATATCGGATGGCCGATAGCCGATAAATGCAAACGGAGTTGATGACTCCTGCCTGTCACTGGCATTAATCTGACCCGGCTATAGCCCTCCTTGGCATCGATCACCTGATAGCGAGTCAGGGAAGCTTTACCCGAATCAAAGTCAACAACCTGCAACGGGCGGTTGTCGGGATCCGCTCTTATCGGCAAATCGATCTCTCCTTCTTGCTTGTCTAACTCACCGTGAACCAGCGCAATGTACTCTTTTTTGATGGTTCTTTCTCTGAATTGCCGATTCAAGTCGCTGGTGGCTTGTTTGGACAGGGCAAGCATCATTAATCCTGAAGTATCCAGGTCCAGCCTGTGGACTGTTCGTACATCAGGATAGTCAACAAGCATCCTATTAAGAACACAGTCCTTAACAATCCTGCCCGGCACACTCAGCAGCCCTGAAGGCTTGCAGACAACCAGTAAATGTTCGTCGGTAAACATCACCTGCACTGGCTCAAAACAGGGTTCAGGACGATGAAAGGTGTAATTGTTTTTTTCAGGGGGCTGCATTGTCGTATAGTGCCCGATTGACACTGAAATTTCAGAGGATCCTATGGCTTCGAACGATGATGACCTGCTCGCCGGCATAACTGAGCTTGCTCCCCGGTTGCTCACCACGATGGAAGCCTTCGAACAGGTGCAGCGAAATATGCACCCCTCACGCCTCGACCAGATGGCGGAATTCATCTCGCCTTTTGCTGCTGACCTAACCCAAACATTTG
>OCVR010002676.1_pt1 | contig 13221 bp, 16 predicted proteins | sample 1539091 | NCBI WGS metagenome assembly OCVR01 (sample SAMEA3355530, study PRJEB22509) | marine metagenome | biome: marine; feature: coastal ocean; material: water | place: USA | collected 2010-08-07 | depth 16 m | reverse complement strand
CGAGCGCCGCTGCGCCTGCCGCGCCGGCACCGATCACCCCTGCGGCCATCATGCCGGCCGACGAAGCAGCGGCCCCAGCAGTCAGCGACGGGCTGCCAGCCAGCATCGACGCGGCCTGTGCCGGGATCTGCATCGCCAGATAGGCGAGCAACACCGAGCCGCCCAACACCGACAGGATGATGTTGAAGGCCGGCACGCCAGGCGTGCCGATGGTCAGCAGCATCGCCTTCCACGTCTGCGCCTGGGAATTGCCGATCCCGATGATGAGGAACAGCATGAACAGCTTGACGCCCGTGGCCATGGCATAGCCGATGTACTTCTGCACGAAGTCGGTGGTCCACCGAGAGCCGCCGAAGCCCAAAAAGAGCAGCCCGGCGCTGATCGCGATGTAGCTCTCGACCAGCGCAACCAGAAGTTGGCCGGCGATGATGGCAAAGGCGATGACGATCGCCAGGCCGGAGAGGCCCGCGACGATGATGACACCCATGTCGTCCCACAGCGACATATTCTTGATGCCTTCCAGCATCGTCGCCGCATTATCAAGGCCTGTAGTGAATACCTCTGATGGCGACAAGCCGCCGGAGCCGCTGGCAGCAATACCCGCGTCCGTGAAGCTGTCAATGATCGCAGGAATCCAAGTCGGGCCGTTGAGAAGAATCATGTAGAACGTGCCGATCCACATGAATTTCTTGACGATGGCAGCGACGAAGCTCTGATACTCGTTCTTTTCGAGCGCCCAGACTGCGCAGCTCCAAGTGAATTCGATAATCGCGAGCAACCTGAATAGCCGGTTGGCGTAAGACAACAGCGTGCTCGTCCACCCCGCCGAAGCGGTTTTATAGGACTGGGCAATGTTGTCGAGAATCTGCGTCTGCGCGTGAGCCGTGGCCGCAGAGAAGAAAAGCGCCGCGACGCCGATCCAGAAGATCAGCTTGCGGGCCTTGGGAGAAAGGGGGTCGAAAACCCCGCTGGTGTTATGGATCATTCGACCCCCTGTGCCTTAACGTGAACCGCCCACGAAGCGCTGGTAGGTCGTCGCCGGGTTCTGATACCCGATGGCATCTTCCCGGGCGGCGGTGCGCGTCGCTTCCTTGTTTTCCTGAGCCGCGAGATACGTGTTCTGCGCGGTCATCTGGGTCATCATGAGCTGGCGCAGCTTCTGGAGCTGCTGGACCTGCTGCTCCGCGATCTGCGACCCGGCCTGGATGGCCTGCACCTGGCCGGTGGCACTGGACGACATGCCCCGGAGCTGCGTGAGGACGCTTTCCTCAGTCGCGAACTGCTGCGACTGCAGGCCTGCGGCTTCAAGGGCACCCTTGAGGGTGTCCATCGTCGTCTTGTTCCATTGGGTGTACGACGTTTTGTGGTTGAAGCCCGCGGGGTACTGGAAGCCCTTGAAGGTGTTGGTGAACTGCGTCCCGATGTTCGACGCCGAGTAGGCCAGCGCTTGGCCCTGACGAACGACGTTCGCCAAGCCCATCAGGTCGTTTTGGACGTTGCCCCAGATTTGCGACGGCAGCGCCAGGGTGTTTTGCACCATGTTCTGGTACTGCTGGATCTGCATTTGCCACTGCTGAATCTGCGTGGCATATGACTGAACCTGCTGGATATAGGACTCGACCAACTGGATGTTGTTGAGAATCTGTGTGATCTCGGTCGAGCCGCCAAAGCCAGCTACGCTGCCCGCCCCCGCCCCTGGCGCGGAGAAAATGAGAATTGCCGCCGAGACGGCTGAAAGTACCTTTTTCATCGGTTACCTCGATTAAGAGAGTTTTTCCCAATAGTCGGCCCAGTCGGTGTAGCCGCGATGTCGCAGCCATTCCGCGGGCCACCGCTCTCCATGCGCAGCGATAAATTTATCGATGAGCTGGATGTCTTCTTTGCTGGACACGCCAACAAAGGAGAGCGCGACGCCGCCCAGGCCAAGCTGAATCAGCCGCCGGCCCTGGGGGCTCATGAAGTAGTAATGCCGCTTTTTGATGGCCGTAGCCAAGATTTGAATTTGGCGGTCATTCAGGCCGATTTGCTGATAAATGGCCTTGATGGCGGGGGTTTCAGCTTCGGGATTGGGAAGAAGGATCTTGGTCGGACACGCTTCCAGAATCACATCCCGAATCCGAGAATTCATGACCTTGGACAGGTTTTGCGTCCCCAGCCAGATACCGCAGTTTTTCGACCGGAAGACGTTCAAAAAGGTCGCGACCTTTTCCTCGCCATATGCGTTCTCCAACATCACCCACGCCTCATCGATCGTGAGCAACGTCGGCGCACCTGTGAGCCGCTTCTCGATGCGACGGAACAGGTAGAGCAGCACAGGCAGGGTGTTGCGCTCCCCCATGGCCATCAGCTCTTCCATCTCGAAGACCATGAAGCGGCTGGTCTTGAGCGTGTCCTGCTCGGCGTCGAGCAAGCGCCCCATGGGGCCGCTCACGGTGTAGTGCTGCAGGGCCTCACGGATTGCCAGGTCCTGCACGTTGGCGACGAACTCGGTCAGCGAGCGCTTGGGGCTGTCCTTGAGCAAATGAAGGCCCTTGGCGATCGCATTCCGGCTCCCCGGCGTCAGCTCAAGACCCTGCAGCGTGCACAGCGTCTCGATCCACTCGGCCGCCCAGGCGAAATCGGCCATCGTGTCGATCTCTTGCAGCGGGCAGAAGGCCAGGCCGGCCTTCTCGGCGTTCCCCATGTCGTAGTAGTCGCCGCCGGCGGCCTTGGTCAGGCCATAGAGGCCGAACTTGTAGTCAAAGGCGAAAACCTGGGCGTTGGGATAGCGGAACTGCTGTGCATCCATCAGCCCGATCAGAGTCGTCTTGCCGGCGCCCGTCGGCCCCAGGATCAAGCCGTGCCCAACGTCGCTGACGTGGGTGTTGATGCGAAACGGCGTGGCCCCGTTCGTGGCCGCGTAGGCCAGCGGCGGGCTGTTCGGCGGGTACATGGGACTCGGGTGAGTCGCTTCCCCGGCCCAGACGGCCGTGGCCGGCAGCATGTCGGCCAGATTGAGGGTGTGGACGAGTGGGCGCCGGACGTTCTCCACGCCATGCCCCGGCAGCGACCCGAGCCAGGCTTCCACCGCGTTGATCGTCTCAACCCGAGCGCCGAACTGCAGGCCCTGGACCACCTTGCGGACAGCCCGCACCGTCTCTTCCAAGCGCTCCACGTCCTCGTCGAGCAGGATGATGTTCGAGGAGTAGTAGCCGTAGCGCACGAGGCCGCCGTCTGACTCGGCCATCGCGCCCTCGGCATCGGCCGTCATTTCGGCCGCGTCATGGTTGACCGCGCCGTTCTGGGTCTGCATCACCTGGTCCTTGAAGCCGCGGACCTTCTGCTTCCACTTCTTGCGCAGCCCGTCGAGCAGCGAACGAGCCGACGGCTGATCGAGGAAGATGAACCGCGTGTTCCAGCGGTACTCGATGGCCAGGTCATCGAGCTGGGCCAGCATGCCGGGGTAGCTCTCCTGAGGAAAGCCATCGAGTGCGACGACGCGCATGTGGCGGCCACCGACCCGGGGGGCGACGCCGCCGTAGAAGTCGACATTCCCGATCAGGGTGTCGAGGTACATGCCCCAGGGGGGCAGATTGATGCGATGGTTCTCGCCCGTGACGCAGTAGTGGAGGTACTGCAGCAGGTCGTCGGGATGGTGAACACGCTGGAACTCGTCGACCTCTTCGTGAGTCCGCATCCGCTGCATGGCCCAGACAGAGCCGACGAGATCCTCGAATTCGGCGGCCACGTCCTTGAACTGCCGCAGGAACTTGTCGCCGACGTTGCCCCGGGTGCTCCGGTCCTCGCCGTCGAACATCATGCGGGTGAGCTTGCCCTCCGCCTCGGTGGGGGGCAGGTACGTCAGTGTCACGGCGAAGACAGACTCGTAGTGAGCCCCTTCGGCCATGAACTGTGCGCGTCGCTCGTCGTCGATCACGCGGGTCGTTCGATCGGGGAAGAACGACCGGCCGGGGTAGCCGGGCGCCTCCCGCCGGATCTCGTCGACGTGCATCATCCAGCCCGAACCCAGCTTGAGAGCCGCATTCAGCCTGGCCGACACGGCCGCCAGCTCTTCGACGGTGCTGCTGGCCAGGTCGGGGCCTCGGAAATACCAGCCGGCCAACAGCGCGCCGTCCTTGAGCAGCATCACGCCGTCATCGATCATGCCGGCGTAGTTGAGGCGGTCGGCGAGCGACTCTTCCTTGGTTCGATATTCGGTGAGTGACAGCACGGTCAACGTCCTTTCCAAGTCGACGGGATCTCCCGCCCTTTTCCGCACCACCGGGGCGCCGCGGGCAAGAAGGCGGGCAGCTTTTGGTGCCTGATGAACACGGGCCTCATGAGTGGGTCAGCCTTGCCAATCCGGCTCAAGGCAGCGACGGTGAGCAGCCAGAAGGCGATGCCTCCGACCACTCCCCACCAACTGCCGACCGAGAAGATCAAGATCCCAGCCAAGATGCCCGCGCACAGCACCAGCTCGCGGTCACAGCCCAACAGCAGGGTTGGGCGGTTCAGTGACCGACGAATCGGGATGCGGCGCGGGTTCTCCATGCGATGCCCCTCAGATCACCAGGGCGCCGCTGATGCCGAACACCGCCGTCATGAAGCCGGCGCCGAAGACGAGGAACGAGATCGCGAGGACCAGCATCACAGCCTTGCGCGTGAACTCGCCCAGCTCGCCGCCGAACACCAGCGTCCCGCCGGCGGCGGCCATGGCGATGATCGAGATCGTCAGCGCGATGGGGCCGGTCAGCGAGTTGGCGACAGCCGTGAGCGGACCTTCCCAGGGCAGGCCACCACCGCCGCCGCCGGCGGTCGCCAGGCCGAAGAGCGCGAACTGCGCGAAGAACATGCCCAGGGCACGCAGGACGTTGCGCGTCATGGCGCTGGGGCGGGCGGCCGACTTGTTGGCGGCCGACTTGTTGAGGGTGAGAGTGGACATTGAAAACTCCGATTGACGATATAAATAGGTCATACACAACGGCTACGGAACGTGTGTGATTCGGCGTCGTAGCCTTGGATTTCGAGGATCTCCTTGACTGATCTTCCGGCTTTAGCCTCCTTGTCTTTGGCGATGGAAACAACCACGTTCACGGCCTCGCCAATCAAGCCGCAAATCATGTCGGGGGTGTAGTTCGAGGCCTCGGGCGCCTCGGACACGAGCGTCTGCAAGCGCTTGAGCGCCTGGCCGGGGTTCGCGTGAAGGGTGCTGGCGCCGCCCTCATGCCCGGTGTTCCACGACTTCAACAAGGCCATTGCCTCGCCGCTGCGGACCTCGCCGACGACGATGCGATCCGGCGTGAAGCGCAGGGTCTTCTTCAGACAGTCATTCATGGTGAAGTGGTCCACCGCGCGCATGGGTACTGCGTCCTCGGCTGCACACTGCACTTCGCCCGTGTCCTCGATCACCACAAGCCGGTCATCCGGCGCCTGTGTCGAGATCGCGGCAATGATGGCGTTCAGCAGCGTCGTCTTGCCGCTACTTGTTCCGCCGGCGACGATGATGTTCCGGCGGTTGGCCACCGACAGCCACAGGTAATCGAACTGGGCTTGAGTAAGGATGCCGGCCTCAAGGTAGTCCTGCAGCGTAAAGATCCGCGTGGCCTTCTTGCGAATGGTGAACGACACCGCCGCGACGACCGGCGGAGCGAGCGCCGTGAAGCGGCTGCCATCGATCGGCAGCTCGCACTCAAGGCCGGGGCGGTCATAGTTCACCGTCGTCTGCATGTAGGCAGCCACGGTCGACACGATGCTCTCGGCACGGGACGCCTGGATCTCACCAACACACCGCTTGCCAACGCCGAACTTGACCACCCACAATGAGCCGTCAGGGTTGAGCATCACCTCGATGACGTTGGGGTCCTCAAGAGCGCTGACGATGACTGACCCAAGCTCACGCTTGAGCTTCTCGATCAACCTGTCCCGAAATTGCTTGTCGTCCATGGCTGCGCCTGCGCTTTTACATGGACTGTTTATATCATCCAACCCGAAAGGCAGACAATCATGAGCAGGCCCGACTTCACCAAACTCGCCGTCCACCGCCAGGTGGAAGCCATGGGCTGTACCCACTTCGAGGTGGGCATCTTTGATCCGGTGAAGGACCAGATGCGCAACTGCCCGTGGACGCGCGAGGCCGTCATGAAGGACGAAAACATCGCCTTCCTGAAGCTGAAGAACATGCAGGGCTGCCAGATCTACATCCGGCCGGCCGGCACCCATGGACTCACCATGCTCGACGACCTCAAGGGCAGCACCGTCGACGCCATGAAGGAGTCCGGCTTTGCGCCGGCGCTGGTCGTTGAGACGAGCCCCGGGAACTTCCAGGCCTGGATCAAGCACGGCAAGCAGCTCCCAGTCGCCGAGTCCACTGCCGCGGCGCGCATCTGCGCCGAGAAATTTGGCGGAGATCCGGGCAGCGCTGACTGGCGCCACTACGGCCGCCTGGCGGGCTTCACCAACCGCAAACCGAAGTACCAGCAGGACAACGGGCACTACCCTTTTGTCCGCCTGCGCGAGCACACCGGCCAGGTCTACGAGCGCGCAACGGAACTCATTCAACAAGCTGGCCAGGTGGTCGCCGACGAGCGCGCGGCCGAGGCCGCCAGGCGCGAGGCCTACAAGAACCGGCCGCCCAGCGCTCATCAGGGAGATCTGCGCACGATCGGCAGCTTCTGGAACGACCCGAAATACGGCGGCGACCACACCCGCTCGGATCTGGCCTATGCGACCTACGCGCTCGCTCGCAACGTCTCTGAGGCCGATGTCGACGGCGCCCTGCGAAGCCGCGACCTGTCGCACAAGGGAAACCCGGCGCGGCAGACCGACTACGTGACGCGCACCATCAACAAGGCCAAAACCCGCGCCCTTGAGGGTGTCGAGCGCTGATGTCGGGTGCCACAGAAGGTGAAATGACGGCCGGCGCCACCAGGCTGAAACTGGTATATTCACCATACAACAAGAGTCTCCCTGGAGGCCCCATGCGCAAGGTACTTGGTCACACCATCGAAGAGCTGGATCGAATCGCAGGCCAGGCCGTCGGCCAGGCCGTCGCTGACCTGCACTCGCGCGGCATTCCGACCTATCACATGGACGGGGGCAAGGTCATCAAAACCGAGCCCAATGGCACACAGTCCGTCGTCGACGTGGAGCTGCCTGACACGGCCCGCCGGGCCGCAGCATGAGCCCTGAGGACAGCGACCAGGCCGCACCGCGGCTCGTTGTGATCGCCGGTCCCAATGGCAGCGGCAAGTCGACCATCACCGACTTGCACCGGCAGCTTCAGGACCTTCCGCCTGCCTACGTCAACGCCGACGAGATCGCCAAGAAGCTCGGCATCGACGCCTACCAGGCCGCGGCGCTCGCCGATACCCAACGCAAGGACCTGCTGGCCCACCGCACGCCGTTCGCATTCGAGACGGTGCTATCGCACCCCAGCAAGCTCGCCGTGCTCTCCAAGGCCCACCAGGCGGGCTACGACATCACGCTCGTCTACGTCGGCACCGAGGACCCGAAGATCAACCTGCAGCGGGTTGCGAGCCGAGTTCTTGGCGGTGGCCACGACGTGCCAGGGAACAAGACGGTAGCCCGTTGGCATCGCTCGATGGAGCTGCTCGCGCCGGCGGTGCAGCGCTCCGACGCATCGCTGATCTACGACAACTCCGGCACCAAGCCATTCGTCGCAGCGCAGCTCGAAGGCGTGCGCCTAGCAGCGAGGGCCAAGGACATGCCAAAGTGGGTCGAGAAAGCCCTGCTCGTGCCGCTGGCGGCGCGCGTGCAGGACCTCAAGAAGATCGACGGCTTCGCCAAGGCCAACGGCCTGGAGCTGCAGCACGCCGATCCTGACGGTGGCCGATACGAGGGCCGCATGCTGGCTCAGACGAAGAACTTCATCACGCAGATGGCCGGCGAGGGAACGCTCATCGTCCACGACAAGGCTTTTGTCGGCACCAGCCTGGCGCCCGGCCGCGCACTCATCATCGACTACAAGAGCTACCACCCTGAGACACACACCATCGTGGCGCGCTCAATGAACCCCGGCGTCGCGCGTGGGAAGGGTGGCCAGGAGCGCTAGGCGCCTGCCAACGGAACTCATTCAACAACCCTCGGAAGGTGATCTATGCAGCCAGGAACTACCTTCAAGGTCGACGAGAAGTTGTCCCGAGTCCTTGGCGACCTGCAGCGGCACTATGGCGCGGCGTCAAAGGCTGCCGTCCTACGCAAAGCAGTAGCCCTCCTGAGCCTTGTTCGCGAGGCAGAACAAGCCGACGGTTCGATCGTGGTTAAGGCGCCAGGCAGCCGCGTCACTCGAATCGTTGTGCGCTCAAGGAAGCCCTGACTTACCTGGAAGGCGCGGATCAACGTTGACGAGAATCTATGCAAGTTGCATAATTCGCAACACCACTCATCCCTTGCGGGGTCATTAAGTTGGCTGCCGTTTGGGACGAAAAAGCCGCTCAACTTGGGCGGCTTTTTCACATCTGAACAACAAGAACGCCCGTGGCGACAAGCGACAAAGCTCCTCGGAGGACTGGCGTCTACGTAGACGGCTACAACCTGTACTACGGCAGGTTGCGCGGCAGCCAATTCAAGTGGCTCGACCTGGTGCAGTTGCTTGAGGGCATCCTCGCCGAGCGCGACCAGAACGAGAGCCTGGAGCGCGTCCACCTCTTCACAGCTCACGCCCTGGCCACTTTCGCCACTCATGGCCATGAGTCGGTTGAAGCGCAATCCGCCTACCACCGTGCCCTGGCAGTCAAGCATGGCGACCGGTTCAAGGTGACCTACGGGAAGCACAGCTACGACAAGGACGGTTCGCTGCTGCCCGAGTTCGTGCCTGGCCAGCCCTATGACCGGACCAAGCGCGCCCGTGTGTGGCACCTCGAAGAGAAGAAGACCGATGTGAACCTGGCCATCTGCATGTACCGAGATGCCGTCCAGGGGCGCTATGACCGCATCGTCCTGGTGTCCAACGACAGCGACGCCGAACCTGCCCTGCAGGCGGTCCGCGAGGACTTCCCGCACATCATGATCGGCCTGGTCATGCCGATCCGCCCACCCGAGGCCGGCGCCGAGATCCACCGTCGGGTGAGTGGCTCACTGGTTGGCCAAGCCGATTGGGTCATCAAGCACCTCACCGACGAGCAACTGCAGGCGGCCCAACTGCCGCCTCACGTTCCGACCAAGAAGAAGCCGATTCGCAAGCCGCCGCACTGGTGAGCCAGCCGCTAGGTCGGCGTGAGAACGAGTTTTCAGCCCCGCCCAAGCGCTGACGCATTCGGACGTGGATCTGAGGAGCCGCCCAGACTCTCCGTCGTGTGCATCGAACCGAGCATCGCTTCGGCTGCCTGAATCCGAGCGCTGTCCCCCAGCGCCCGAACGACCGCTAGGCGCAGCTCGTAGGCAGCCGACTGCGTCGCCTCTGCATAAAGGGCGCCTGACGCATCCAGAATGGAGTTCAGCCGCTCGAATGCAGCATCGATGGCTTCAATTTCGTCAGTCGTGCCCATCACACTTCTCTCGATGGTTCTGAAGGGACCGGAGCCCCTGGAATGGGAATCGTGCGCTGGGGTGCACGCGCTTTCAAAGACCGGAAATAGGCGTTGTGTACACCGCTTAGGTCCTGTGCCGACCTGACTGCTACCAAGCGACCCAGAGTCCCAACTTGGAGCCGATCCGAGGCCCCAGAGTTTGGCGGAGTGGTCCTAAATTCTGCGAGGGCGGCCTTGATGGTGGCCCCATTGATGGCGATGCCACCACCCTGCCCGTCGTCCTTGAGCAGCTCGGCCACATCATTCCAGTCGTGACCATTGGCGCGCAGCCGCTCGATCTTGGCGCGGAGCATGAGCACCGAGTCCTTGCTTGATCCGACCGTCAATGCCTTTGTCCACTTGTTATCCAGATGGGCCGTGACTACTTCCCACGGGTGTTTGCCGTCCACCGATCGATCCAACGCCGTCGCACGGTCGACGCGACCCTTCTGTCGACGCAGATACTCGATAGCTTTCGACAAGACAACTTGCATGACATCGGCAGCAGGGGCGTCGAAGACCTCTCGGCCTTCTGGATGCCCTACAGCACGAAACCGCTTAAGCGCTTTCAGGCACGCCCGCTCAAGGCTCGTGCCACCAAATGGAAGCCATGCATGAACGCCCGACAGAGCGAGCCTTCCAGCCTGCCTTGACCGAACGAGCAAATCACCTGTCTGGCCGATCTTCATCGCTCGATCACCTCGCACAGTCCATCGAACATAGACGCCCGCACCGTCCGCTTCGCACGGCATGTAATCCAAAAAAGCCGACCGGACCTCCGCTGCTAGATCACGTAGCCCTTCCTCCATAGCTTGTGACAGCCACAGGCCGTGAACCACGTCGAAGGGGGCTCGCGGCGCTGATGGCCGCCGCTCCTTCAATGCCTGCCGGAGGAAGGCGTCAGCGACATCGCCGGGTTCGGCGGCGGACCTAAAGCCAACCGCGACGAAGGCATCGAAGGAATGATTTCTTTCCCACTCCACTCGACGCGCCGATGGGATAAGTGGTGCAGAAGGAGCAACTGCCCGCGAGCACTTCTGTCGATACCTTTCGTACTCAATGACCTCTGACGGGTTGAATGCCGGGGTCATGAGCCATCACCGCCTGGGCGGTCTTCAATGCGCTTTGGCACGCCGGCAGCCCCATCTTGGGCCAACAGCTCCATCCGTGCTCTAACGATTTCGCGTCGCTGCGCAATCAGCGACCGGGCATCCGCGATGACAACCTCATGAGGAACGTTCGGCCGTGGATCGTCTAGGCTGGCTTGAATCTGCCCACGAAACCACTCGTCGTACTCTGCGGCGGATAGCAATTCATGTGGCTCTGGCTTGGTTGGACTCACGGCCGCTCCTTTAATCTCTCCCGAGCCGCTTCCAGAACTGCGCGACGTGAATCGGCTCAGGCTTCGAGTGATCGTAGGTGAGCAGACGCAGCTCGTCGCCAATGATCGCCTCGAAGACCACGCCGACGCCTCGGTACACAACCTTGCGGATCGACCCTGCCGTCGCGTGGCCAGACTCGTCATAGGCGGCCTGCGCCGCCTTCATGAGGTAGGTCTGAACCTCCGCCGGCACCTTCAAGTTGCACAGCTCGGCGTCGACGCCAGGCAGGAAGGTGACATCCTGACCGACGTACTCCGCCAGGCGCATGACCTCGAAGACAGCGGCCTCAAGCGTGTCGCTCTCGAACGCGACTTGAAACTCAGGCTCGTGAGCGCTCATCGAATTCTCCAACCGACCGTGCGGCCACTCCCGCCGGCCGTCCCATAGCAAAAGTCATCGCGCTTGGTCCAGCCGTCAGCCGAGCAGCTCAAGAGCTGCCGGGCCTGGCCCAACTCAGCGAGCCGGACGGCTGCGGCGCCCTGGTCGCTCGCCAGCACTGCAGCGGCGCGGCTCTGGTCCTTCTCGGCCGACGTGACACCAACCCAGTAGCCGGCACCGGCGCCGGCCACCAGCACAGACAGGCACACCACACCGGCGACTGCGAACCACTTGGACGCATTGACGTTGCGGTTTGCTTTTGCCACGTCGCCGATCAGCTCAGCCGCGACCTTGCGGGCCTCGTCGACCTCACCCTTGACTCGCTTCGCGGCCTCGGCCTCGGCGCCGTCGATCTGCTTCGTCACGCGAGAGGCCAGCTCCGCCAGCATGCGCTGGCCAGCCGCCTCAACCTGGCCAGGCAGCTCGCCGAGCTTGCCGGCCAGGTCATCGCCAGCCTGTTCGAGGACAAGCCGGTTCAGCTCCACCAGCAGGAATGCCGGATCGTCCTTGTCCAGCTTGACGCCGAAGCGCTGGACGATCTCCCCGATCAGCTTGCCCTGGTCCATGTCAGAACCCCACGTTGTCGAGCTGGTCGTTGATGTCGCGCTGCACCGTCTTGATCCGCTGCTTGGCCATGATGGTGAAGTCACTGCCGGCCAGGACCTCGGCGAAGGTCAGCTTGCGCGAGGCCATTTCCTCGATGTCCTTGCCGAACGTGTCGGCGTTGCGCTTGGCGATCTTCACGACGCCGCGCACCTTGTCCTGGTTGTTGAGGAAGGCCTTCATCTGCTCGAACGGCTTGCCGTCGGCCTCGATCGGGCCGAAATACTCGTTCTCCCAGACGATGATGTTCTTCGTCGGGGCTTGGCTGGCCAACTGGGCGAAGCCGTGCAGCGTGTCCAGCAGCGCCTGGCCACCCGTCACGACGCAATGGATGTAGACCTCGCGGCCGGCGTCCCGGAGCATGTCGATCGCCTGGTTCTCGATCAGGTAGTTCGACAGGGGAACAAACGACGAGGCGCCGTTGTCGACCACGAAGACGCCATCCTCGGACAGCAGGCGCTCCATCAGGCCGTCGAACTTGCGTTCATCGATCTTGGAGCCTTCCATCAGGGCGATGTGCGTCGCGCCGAGGGCCTTGTAGTTCACGAGGGTCTGGTTCACCGGGTCGGTATCGATGCACTGCACGTCCTTGAGCCCGGCGCCGGTCAGGACCTGGCGGAAGTATTGCGCCAGCAGAGCCGCGACGAGCGACTTACCGACGCCGCCCTTGCCCTGCAGGATGAAGTGGACCGCGTTGGGAGCTGCGGCGCCGCTGGCCGCCGGAGCGGTGGATTTCTTTTCTGCCATGTTTATATCTCCTAAAAAACTGGGTCGAGGTTAGATGAGCGACTCGGGATCGATGTCCTTCGTGCCGCTGTAGTTGAAGCTGCGCCCGTCACCGGGCTTGGGTGCTGGGCCTGGGTTGGCTCGGGGCGTCTTGGGTGCTGGCCCCGCTGGCGCCACAGGCGACGGCGGTTTCACGCCCTGCAGGGGCGCGGCGGGTGCTTTGCTGGCTGCCGTCTGCCGTGCCCGCCAAAGCACGGTGCGGAAGGTCTGGAGCGACACGTCCTCATACCCGCCGGACTTAACCAGCTCGTCGAGGATGGCCTCTTGCCGAACACCCACGTCCAACTGGGATTCGATGTCGGCGAGTCGCTCGCGAACGTAGCCCGCGAAGCTCTGTTTTCTCTTCGCCGTGCTCACATAGAACCTCCTGGCTTGCTGTGTTGATGTGGCGTTGATATTACGTCGATCTTTTGTTGATCGCAAGCCCCGCGCGTAGATATTTTGTTGATGCGGTGTTGATGTTGTGTTGATGCCGCATCGGTGGCGTGTTGATAATGTGTTGATGTCGGGGGCCGAAGGCCCAGAATGCGCGTAGCGCAGCCCCTCTCGCTACCTCGGGCTGCGCA
>OCVR010002663.1_pt1 | contig 13260 bp, 17 predicted proteins | sample 1539091 | NCBI WGS metagenome assembly OCVR01 (sample SAMEA3355530, study PRJEB22509) | marine metagenome | biome: marine; feature: coastal ocean; material: water | place: USA | collected 2010-08-07 | depth 16 m | reverse complement strand
ATGACCCGAAAGAAAGAAGGAAAATGAGCTTGACCCAAACACCCAATTAGAGAAGCTGACATTCATCATACAATGCCACCGCTGCGGTGCGGCCCGTCGTTCCGGACTTTCGCTGCAGGTGCAAAATCGAGCCGACAGCGAACTGGTAGCTCTGGGGACAAAACAAAGGGTGCCCTTAAGAACCTCAATGGCCATTCGGCGTCAACTGGCCGCGTGACCCAACTGGCGCGAAGTGGGTCTTCAAGGTGGAGGGTAATCCTATTCGGACTGGGCCAGAAACTCGGCCCACTGGGGATGGCAAAATTCGCTATACCGCTTCATGGCGTGAACCAGTTTCTTGCGCTTGGACGCATCAATGCAGTCTGTAGGTAGAAGAGGGTCAGCGTTTATTTGGCGGATAACATGTTCACCAATTAGGAATGTTTCCCGCGTTATGGTGTGTAAGTCTTGCTGCCTCAGTTTCTGCTCGCTGTGTTGAAGTAGCTCAACCCCTTTTTCATAGTTCGCGTTCAAGGTATCACTGCCCCATAGAACGAGAGCGGAGTGTGGCTGACCGTGCTCAATCACATCAGACCGCAACAATATTGCATCCGTCTCCAGCCCAAGCTTGCAAAGGTCCGCATACATCTGTGGTGGCGTGCAAACTAGATTGTCAGGCCTGATCCAAACACCATCTACGAGTTCTTTGAATCCAAACAACCTGAAGGCGCGCTCACGCTTACGTACATTGCGTCGGTTTGCTTTGCCTAAGTGTGCTGTGTGAACGCAAATCCACCCGCCTTTCCAGCCGCGTATTCGGTCCAGCGTAGTCATCCATTCGGATGCTTTGTCTCTGAGCACTAAACCATTCGGACCGATCGTATAAACGCCACGCCTGACTGTTTTGAGCAGTTCTTCCTTTACCAATCGCCCAGCGGTGACGCGGATGGCGGCTGGCTTTTGACCCAACAACTCTCCCCATGCGACCAACTGGCGAAGGGACAATGTGGCCATGCGGGGCTGACTTAGCAAAGACAAAATTAGTCGTTTCGCACTGGGCCGCCGTTCACGCTTCAAAAGGCCATCGAGGTCGAGAACATTCACATTTGACAGCATTCACATCTTACCCAAGTTCGCGACTGAGACCCGCATGAAGACGCCCGATTGCGCTTTCGAACAACCCAAATGTCAGATGTTCGTTTGCACCGCTGTGCAGCCCTTGCTGCGCTGACATGACGACTTCGCGATCCTCAATTGCACCGGTTTTCGCAAAAGCCTGCCCTTGCAAGATCGACTCCGTCATCGTTTTGCGTTCCTCAGCAGTCCCCGTCGCAACGCGGCCAAGCAGATAGGTATGTTGGCGCGTCTTTTCTAGCCCGAGAGGTTCGAGAACCACAACTTGCAGACAATTGGGAAAGGTAGAAACAATCACGTTTGGAAAGAGATGATAAAGTTGGGTCATGCGGCCATTTGTTGACCAGCCTTTCTGCGGTTTATTGCGCAGACTTTCGATGGTTTGGTAGGGGAAAGTGACTCGGCTGTTGCCTCCGAACGCTTCCACAACAGTCAGATTGTCATACTGAACCGGGAAAAATGTCTTCGTGTGCGTTGCGCGAATATGGTAACCCTCAAGCGCGCTTTCAATGAACAGCTTCCAGTTGGCGTCCACGTCCATTTCATCGATTTCGACAAGCTCGTAGTTATCAGGAATAATTTGGGGAATGAGGTCCAAGCTGGATGCCGTCGTATCTGAAGCTTCTTGGCCGACATACACCAGACCATTGATTTCTTTGCTCGGCACAGGAACAAGACCACTCGTTTTGGTGTCAACTTCGGGAAAGCCGCTACCATGCGTGATGTTCTTCAACTGACCGTCCAAAGCATAAGCCCACCCATGATAAGGGCAAACGAGAACGCGCTTACAGCCATGGCCTTGTGCCAATTGCACCCCGCGATGGCGGCACGCATTTCTGAATACCTTCGCTGTGCCGTCCTCGGCACGAACGGCGATCAGCGGCACGCCAGCTGCAGACCGTGCAACGTAATCGCCAGTATTTGACAGCGCAAGACTTGGGCAAAACACGACAAAAGAGCTCTTTATGAGACCCAGTTCGGCGTCTAATCGCTCCTGCGATCTGTAGTTTGAAACTGGCTCACTCCATGTTTCTGCCCCAAGGTCAGTGGTCTTGTTATCAATATGATTGAAAATCTGAAGAACCATTTCTTGCGTATTCAAAAGAGGTTGCTGGGCTGAGTGGTGTGACGCAAGCGGTGTGGCGATTCTAGACATGACGAGCTCCATTAATAAGCGTTTTGGATCGAATGAGGCCATGATAAAAGAAACAAAATTTCAAAACAATATGCAAAAGTTGTTACAATTTCTCTTGTCATTGAACACTGCCCACAGTCCTTACCCGAGTGTTGCTTTTGGGTTGTGGGCTGTTAGAGCATTCTTTGAAATGTCGGCAGTTCAGAAGGGCTTGGTTCCGCCCCAAGCTCTACAGCACAGAGATCACACGGGATGGCCTCAATTGTACGGTCATAGGTTGCTTGGTCAGCTGGTCTACGAGCTCTCTTGCGGGTCTCGTAATAAGCTTCATACCCGCTCATTTGGACCTGTACTTCTGTGATGAGCGCCTTGAGGTTATCCGTCTTTGCACACAAGAAAGGGTTGAATGCGCGGGCTTTGTTCATTCAAAAAATATCCAGCAGAATATCAATCACCACACCCGCTCCATATGTTCCCGCATGACCTCCAGAGCATACCCGGAACCGTAGCTGGCTGCCACTCCGCTCGAGGTGGAAATGGCGGAAACCGGACTTTCTCTGCGGCTGCGCGGTCTCAGGGGGGACTAGCAACAGCTGCCATTCAATGAGTGGCTAAATCCAGCGAAGCTGCGACCGATCCAACGGCGGCTGCGAGCCCACACCGTGAATTGGTTTTTTGTGCTGCGCGCGCACACAGCGCGAAAATTGCGGCAAGCGCAAAAAATCTCATGCTGCCATGCGGCGGGATAACCGGCCATTCGTGCACTGCGCAGCGAAGAAATCTTCCCCCAATTCACAGATCGCGGGACTTTTCTGCCGTTAATTAGGCCCATTTCTATTTCCATTTTGAGACTATTGAGCGTCCTTTTAATTCGAATTCTGAGGTAATCGAGACGTCTGTCGCCTTCTGATATTTGGTGTCTGACCATTAGTAGGACATCAATTCGAGCCTCAAAATGAATGTAGTAACGGCATAATACCACTCCCTCCCCGATTACTGATAAGCATCGGGTCAGAGGAGAAAACATGGCCAAACTTGTACACAGTATGATCCGGGTTCTGAATGAAGCGATGTCAGTACGATTCTATCGCGATACCTTTGAGTTAGAGGTCGTTGACCGGCTAGACTTTGAGAGCTTCACGCTCATCTACATGGCCCTTCCAACGTCTACGTTTGAACTTGAACTTACCGTCAATAAGAGCCGCGATAAGCCATATGATCTGGGCGATGGCTATGGCCATCTGGCTATCGTCGTGGACAATCTTGAAGAGGCTCATGCTACTGCCGCCAAAGCCAACTCTGGTCCAGGTGACATTGTGGATTTCCGCCCCGGTGGAGAGCGCGTCGCAAGGTTCTTTTTTGTCAAAGACCCAGATGGATACCAAATCGAAGTCATCGAAAAAGGCGGGCGTTTCGCCTAACGAACCAATCCAATAATGAAAGGGAGGAACTATGCTATACAAACTAGATTTTACCGTGGAGTACGATGAAACCATGGCGCAGCAAGGTTTGCTGGGTGTTTGGGCCGAGGAGGCGAACGCAGCCTTGGGAGCAAAATCAGCAGGCGTCGTTGTTGATCTTTGGAAAGTGGTTGGTGAGCGCAAGGTTCTTGTGATTGCCGATGTAGATACTCCTGATGACCTTGACCGCATTCTGTTTGATCTTCCGATCATGCAAAAGATGGGGCATCTTGTTCAGGTAGATGTAAAATCGCTTCGTCGCTACGAGGATTTTGCGGAAGATGTGAAAGAGCGACTAGGCCGCTGAACATAGCAAGGGAACGTCCATAATGTGCCAATTATTCATAGATGCAGACTCGGCACTTTGGGCGTCTCACACGCGATCTTTTCGAATGGATGGGATGGTAACCAGCGTTCGCTTGGAAGAGATGTTTTGGCGCACGCTTGAAACAATCGGAGACCGAGACGATTTGTCAGTCCCCCAGCTCTTGCATCGCCTTTACAATGAAAGCTTGGATGCAGGTCACGATGTCGGAAATTTCACATCTTTTTTGCGGGTCTGCTGCTTAAGGTATCTCGACCTGCAACTGCGCGGCCTTATCCCGGTGGAGGCTCGTGTGAAGCTATCTCAGCTTCCCGCCAATGATATCCTTTCTATTGAGACCATTGAACGTTCTAAAGCCAAGCCAAGATTAACATAGAAGTAGGTTTACAATGCCGCTCTAAAAGAAGCCGCCATTGGAGCAATCACTCAGCATTGCTCCATTTGGGCTCGTAGCGGCCTTACGCACCGGCAGAAATACCGCATTCAAAGCGCGTCTGAGAACGGCCATTCAACCCGATGCTATGTTCTGGTCGTAAGCGCTGTTCTGACGCCTGGGCATGGAGGGAGGGTTGGAGGGCGTAGCCGCCGTGCACGCTCAATTGCAGCATCGCCTCAACCATGTCGTCGCGCGCGACATCATCGCGCAAAGCCCCTAAGGTCACGTTGTCCACCCATGCTTGGGTGTTGCCCATCGTCGCCAACATGCTCAGCGTGACCAACGCCTTTGTCCGCGCATCCAAGCCATCGCGCGTCATAATATCGCCGTAGGCATAGCTGGTCAGGATTTTCACAAAGGCTGGTTTTTGACGGTGAGCCCTTCGAGTTCGGCCAAACCGTCTTCGGTGTTGGCGATCATGTACCGTGCGCCCATCAAGTAACGCTCGGTACCGTCGTCTGTGGCTACTGGAACCGGCGCAATCGTGATGCCGCGGTCTTTTAATGCGTTGCGGATTTTACTAGTTGTGTTGATCGCCAACGGAAAACCGCGCACCGCGATAGCGATAAAACACATCTCTAGCAGGGCCTCGGGTTCGCAGCCAAGGTTCAGAAAGGCGTTGATGTGGTCATTGGTCAGTTGGGTATAGTTTCCGGCGGTCATCAGACTGGCGATCACGATGGCTTCTTTGGTGACCGGATCAAGGGTGTCACGGACCATGACATCGCCAAAAACATGTTCGACGTAAAGTCCCGCCACATCAGGTGATATTTCGGCCAAAGTGGCTAAAGACGTATTGCCCCCGAGACTGTTTAACAACGCCAGCCCGATGTCATAGCGTACAGATGCGGATTGCGCCTGCGCACCACTGGCGGCCGTCAGGGCAACACTGGCAGTAACGACCGTTGTAATCTTCATGAAATCGCGACGCGACGCGGTGTTTTGGGTCTTAGTTTTCACGTTAAATCCTCCCAGATTTTGGTTAAACTTCAGGCCCGGAAAAAGGCTCCCCCTTTGGTCGTTTGGTCATTTGGCCCGCACAGCAGCAAGGGCCAAAGGTCGCTTATTTTTTAGAGGTTTGGGTTCATGGTATAGGTGCCCATGTGCGATGCTTGGTCCAGAACATGGCCCTTCATCGCGGCCAAAGCATCTGCGCCTGTGAACGCGCCCTCAAGGTTCAACGCTTCCACGTCCAGCGCGTAAACTGTGAAGTGGTAGTGGTGCATGATGCTGTCGTTCCATGGGGGGCACGGGCCGTCATAACCGCCATAGTTCCCGCCCATATCCGCATCACCCGCAAACCAATCGGTGTAGCTGTTGATGCCTGTTGTGCCGTGGCCTTGCACGCCTGCTGCCTTGCCTTTTGGGGTCACGCCAGCACTGTCTGCGCCTTCAGCGATCTCATGCGTGTCTGCCGCAATATTCACCAACACCCAGTGGTAGAAATCGACACGCGGCAGGTCGGCGGGAACCGTTTTACCCTCTTTGTTCACATCCTTGCCAGAGGACGGAACATCGGGGTCATGACAGATCACGGCAAACGACTTGGTGCCCGTTGGTGCACCATCCCAGTTGATCGCGGGATTGATATTTTGCGCCAGTTCAAAGTGCCCTTCATCAGGGATTTGACCAAAGGCGAAATTGGCGGGGATGGGCTGACCGTTGGCCCATGCGTTGAGGGTAAGTTTCATCGGAGAGTTCCTTGTGCAAAGAAAGTGCCCTGACACATGTGTCAAAGCACTTGTAGATTAACGGTTGTAAACGGCTGTGATTGTTGCGGACGCGAGGCTGTTGGCGTTGACCATGAAGCCTGCCAATGCGTTGCTGACCGAATTGTCGATCTCAAGCGTGGTGCCCAAAGCGTGGACGGTGAATTGGTAACGGTGCACTTCGCCCGGAGGTGGACATGCGCCGCCGAACCCTGTCGCGCCATAGTCGTTGGTCAGTTGCACGCCACTGACCACACTACCTGCGGGCATCGATGTGACGTCCGCTGGAATGTTGAAGGCGAACCAATGCCACCATCCCGAACCTGTCGGCGCATCGGGGTCGTATACGGTGACAGCAAAGCTCTCGGTGCCTTCCGGTGCACCGGACCATTCCAATGCCGGGGCGACATTGCCGCCCTCGCAACCGAAGCCTTGGAAGACGGAATCATTGCTAAGCTGTTGGCCCTCGGCGATGTCAGGGCTGGTTAAGATAAAGCCATCCGCCAACGCTGGAACAGCCAGTGTTGAGGCCAATGCGGCGGCGAAAATTGCAGAGCGTTTCATTGCGATTATCCTTTCGGGAGTATGCATTATTGATGCATTCAACCTAGCGATCACAGAGCTTTACCGCTTCCGGCTCTCAATCAAGAAGTATCGAAATTCGCTCAATCAGCCGCTAAACGGATGTCTTTTGGTTTAATCCCGAACCTTTTGCGGAATGCGTCGGAAAAATGCGATGGTGTTTTGAATCCGCAATCCAATGCAATTTGGGACACTTGCGCATCGGTTGTTTGTAGCAAACTCAAACCCCGTTCCAGGCGCGTGTGTAGCAATATCTTGGCAAAGCCCTGACTCGTTTTGGAAAGCCAGCGCCGCATTGTGGCTTCGCTCATGGCGAAGTGCGCAGCGACCTCATCCGCCATCCACGCGTGGCTCAGGTCGGTTTCTATTAAACTGCGGACTTGGCTGATTGGATCGTCTTCCACCTGTGTTGGCAATTGGAACCCTTGTTCGCGCAACCACAAAAGCGGCTCAAGCAGCCGGTGATTGCGGATCGTGGCAGGCAGTGCGTCATTATCCAAAGTGTCTTGGATCAAGCTTAGAATACCCGCAGGATTGTGCTGCGATGCGCGCACGATCTGAACGCCTTGGGTTGCGTCGAATTTTGGCACATCGCTGAACACGCTGTTGATCAGATCATGCGTGTAGCAAACGCCAAGTGCGCGGTAGTCACCTTCCATCACGGGGCGGTTTTCCATGGTGACCATCGAGCCGGGGGGAAAGATCATCAGATCGCCTTCTTCCCCCAACATCTCGCCTTGTTTGGGGCTAAGGACGTATTTGCTGCCGCGTTGGATGAAAAAAAAGAACGTCAAACGAAAGTAAAGTTCCGTGAACGTGGCTGTGGTCGCCTGAGTGATTGGGAATATGGATACTTTGCTGTCCATCAGGCGTCCTGCAGTTTCGGGTGCACCATGCTTAGATGCTGCACCCGGTTTTGTCAGGCGACTTTTGGCAATGCAGACGGCACACCATTGGCCAACAAAGCACCGCCACCGGGAGCGACTTCGGTCAAATCAAGGTTGCGCAAAATCTGGCGCGTTGTCGCAACGGCGGCAGAAACGGTGGGCACGCCAGAGGCACGTTCAATCATCTCGATCGACGGAAGGGAAGGCATCTGAACACAGGCGGACGCAACAATCGCATCCACGCCGCGTATGTCCAACTTGCGCCACAGCTCTGCGGGGGCAGTCGGGTCTTGGGACGCCACTTTGAGGTTGTCAGGAATTTCAAGCGCCATGAAATCCTGCACCTCAATCCCCTCGTTTTCGATATAGTCGACAACCATCGCCGTAAGCGGTTTCATATAAGGACAAATGATAGAGACCTTTTTGACGCCCATATCCTTTAGCCCGTCAATCAACGCCCCCGCAGAATTCAAAACGGGCGTAGGGCATCCATTGTCTGCGGCTGCCTTTTCCAATTTCTCGCGGGATGCGCGGTGATAGCCAAGCCCCATGGACATGATCGCGACAAGGCAGGCATAGGCTTGAACCTCGACGGCAGCGTCTGACAGTTCGGTGGCGCAGCGCACAGAATCTGCGTCCATCGCTTCGAGTTCTTCTTTGACGACGCTTTTCATCCGCATTCGCGAGGAATGAAATGTGAAACGCTCTGGCAAGATCGCTTCGCGGGCTTTCAGCAACGCAGGGATTTCGGTTTCCATGGTCAAGTTTGAGCTGGGAACGATCAGGCCAACGCGGCGGTAGTGTGATGTGTAGGACATGTGATTTTCCTTGTGATTGGGGGGTTAAAGCGCAGGGCCCATGACGGCCTCAGGCAACCAAGTCGCGATGCCCGGGAAGACACAAAGCAAAACGATGGCAAGCAACATGCAGGCCACAAACGGCAGCGATCCTGTGAGGATGGTCTTGAGCGATATGTCCGGCGCAATGCCGTTGATGACATAAAGGTTGAGCCCCACGGGGGGCGAGATAAGCCCGATTTCCATGTTGATCGTCAGGATCACCGCAAACCAGATCGGGTCGAAACCAGCCGTGGTGATGATCGGCAACAAGATCGGCGCGGCCATCAAAATCACGGCAACAGGTGGCAGGAAGAACCCCGCGATAATCAAAAAGATATTGACGGCGATCATCAAAATCCACGGGTTCACATCCAGCGTGCCGATCCACGTCGCGATGCTTTGGGTGATCGACAGGCTGGAGAGCATGTAGGAAAACACACCAGCGGCGGCGATGATGAACAGGATCATCACGCTTTCTTTGGTGCTGTCTTGCAAGATCATCCAAATTTTACGCAGATCAAACAACTTGTAGATTACGATTGCCACACCAAGGCACAACAGCGCGCCAACGGCTGCGGTTTCCGATGGCGTCGCAACACCGCCGTACATCGCATAAAGCACACCGATGATGATGCCGACGAAAGGCAACACACGCGGCAGCACTTCGAACTTTTCTTTCCACGTGTAGCTGCGAGACGCCAAAAGCGCGGTGTTGCCAGATTTCCATGTGGCATAGAGCGACCATGCCATGAACAAGGCCACAAGCAACAAGCCGGGAAACACCCCCGCAAGGAACAACCGGCCAATCGAGGTTTCCGTCGCCACACCGTAAACGATCATCGTCACGGACGGTGGGATCAGGATGCCCAACGTACCACCCGCAGCGATGGAACCAGTCGCAATGCCTTCGGGATAGCCGCGTTTGCGCATCTCGGGAATGCCCATTTTGCCGATCGCTGCACAGGTGGCGGGACTTGACCCCGACATGGCCGCGAATAGCGCACAGGCCCCAAGGTTCGAGATAACAAGCCCGCCCGGTACGCGCGTCAACCAACGTTCCAGGGCCTCATACAGATCTGCGCCTGCGCGGGTCGACGCGATTGACGACCCCATGATGATGAACATCGGGATAGAAAGCAGCGCGAAGCTGTCCAACTTGCCAAAGAAGATCTCAGGCATCAGTTCAAGCGACCGCATGCCATCAAACACCACCAGAAATCCGGCAGAGACGACAAGCAGGCCAACACCAACAGATACACCGGAAAACAGGACAAGAATTGTGCAAATGCCAACAAGGGCACCAAGGATGAGAGGGTCCATTATGATGCCTCCAGCCCAAAGGGCGTCTCAGATTTTGTTAGAAGCGCCACAAGGTCCGCGATCAGTTGCAACAACAACAAACCAAATCCTAGGGGCAATGACAGGTATGGAATCCACAATGGCACAGCGGTTACCGTGTCAGAGGTCCAGCCACGCGCCCACGCAAAGTGCCAGTGTTCATAGCCGTAAAACAGCATGATGCCCGTAATCCCGATAGACAGTGTGAGCGTGACAAACGCGAGGGCAAATCGCGCTTTGCCGCGCAGGGCGAGTGGGATTAAATCGACGTTCACATGTCCGCGCTGGCACTGCACGAAGGGCAGCCCGATCAAAGTTGCTGCGATCACGAGAAACACAACATACTCAGTTTGCCATACCGTTGAGCCGTTCAATACAAAGCGTATGAAAATCATTTGGCAGGTTATGAACACCGCTGCCAAGATCATCAGGGCGGAACACCACCCTGCAACGCTGGAAATGTTTTGTACTGCCCGCACAAAGCGGTTGTCACTTTTTGTGCGTTCGACAGCAGAAGGGGCATGGCTTGCCATGTCGGGCTTCCTCAAATTTAGGGGACAAAAACAGTGAGGGGCCGTTAGCCCCTCACCAAAAGGTTCACTCGACCGCGAGCGCCATATCCAGCAGCTCTTGGCCACCCGGAACGTCCGCCACGAAAGCGGCATAGGACGTCTCTTGCGCCAATGCTTGCCACGCGGCAAAGTCTTCGGCCGTCATCTGGGCAATCTCAACGCCAGCTTTTTCGAAGACTTCAACAGAGGCTGCGTCTTGAAGTTTTGCTTGCTCAAGATAATGCGCCTCCGCCTTTTCAGCAGCGGCCAACAGGGCGGTTTGTTGTTCCGCTGACAGCCCGTCGAACGTAGATTTGTTCATTAACAAAGGCTGATAAAGGAACCACAGAGCGATGTCTGCCGCTGGAGTATAGCAGTCGACTTGCTCAAAAATCCGGTAGGATACGAATGAAGACGAAGACGTGTTGGCCGCATCTAGTACACCCGTTTGCATTGCCGAATAGATCTCGGAAGATGCCATTGATGTGATCGAAGCACCTGCACCCACAAGCATTTGCTCAAAGGATTTTCCGGCTGCACGTGTTTGCATGCCAACCACGTCTGCCGGGCTGGTGATGCACTTGTCTTTGCCGACGAAACCACCTGCAAGGTAGCCGTGAACTAGTACCATCACATCATCTTCCGCCATTTTGGCTTCCAGTGCTTCCATGAACGGCGACTGGCTAAGACGTGCGGCGTGGTCGTGATTTTTCACGAGGCCTGGCATCAAAGTCAGGTTGAATGAAGGTTGTTGGCCGCCAGCGTATGACAGCGGAAACACAGTCATGTCGAGTTGCCCACGGGACAACGGGCGATACTGCTCACGCGGTTTGAACAGCGACTTTGATGGAAAGATTGTGATCTCTAGGTCGACGTTCGCGGCTGCGACTTCGTCGGCGACGATCTGAGCTACTTCATGGCGCACATCACTGGTTGACCACTGATGAGATAAACGAAGTTCTTCGGCCTGCGCAGCCCCCCCCACCAAAAGAAGTGACAGTGCAGTTGTTTTTAGAAAATTAGACATTTTGATTCCTCCCTATGGACTCATAATTAATTTATATGGATACATATATCAACTAAAAAAATTATTATAACTGCTTTAGGACTGGCGAAACCCAACTCAAGCACTTATCAATCAACAAAGATGGAGGAAAAATGGCACGGGCGTCTGACAAGTTAATCGAGCAGTTGAAGCAAGAGATTTTCAGCGGATTGCTAAAGCCGGGTGATCAGTTGGAGGAAGCCGATTTGGCTGTGCGCTTTAACGTCAGTCGAACGCCCATCCGCGAGGCGATCCGGTCTTTGGTCGACAATGGTTTGTTGGAAACGCGTTCGCGCAAAGGGGCCATCGTTCGCGTGTTGAACGCCAAAGAGCTGAACGATTTGTTCGAGGTTGCCGCCGAATTGGAAGGCATGGCCTGTCGATTGGCCAGCGAAAGGCTAACCCAGTCGAACAAGAAAATAATTAAGGCCAGCCTAGATTTATGCCAAGCCGCCGCGCAAGTAGAAGACATTCCTGGTTATGCGGAGGCTAATCTTGCGTTTCACGGAGCCATTCACGAAGCGAGCGAAAATGACTGGCTGACGGATCAATTGAGCCAAATCCAAGCACGCATAAACGTATACCGATTGATGCCATATGAGATCGTCGGGCGTTTGGAAAAATCGCTCGTGGAACATCAAAAAATAAGCGAAGCAATATTTGCCAAAGATGGCCTCTCGGCGAATTCATTGATGCGAGACCACATGATGTTGCAAGGCGCACGCTTGCCGAGCCTGTTAAGAGCGCTCGTTTAGATATACGGCTGACAGGCGCGTAGATGAATGGATTTGGTTAATGATACTGAGATTTCGCTTTGTGCAACGTCTCAGAGGTTAGACTTTTTTGCATCGAATAGTCGGTTGAATTGCACTCAGAGACACGCGTTTGAGCGTCTGTTTCAGGGCGACTGCTAAATCACCAAATGCGTAACAACGCAGTTTCGAGAGAATGCTGCTTTAGCAACGACTTCATCCGGATTGCTCTGCCTTGTTCGTGATTTAATTTCTGGATCTAGACCTTACAAAAGTGCAGTTTGGTCTTGGCGACTGATCACCAACTTAGACGACCGCTTCGGTGGCTTGCGCAACTTTGAAACGAACGGCTTGCAGCCCAGACAGAGAAATGCTGCGTCAGCGAAGGCCGGAAACAGAACGGCAGAAAAGTCCGCAGAGCAGTCATCGAGCGTAGCAAAATGCTGCGCACCTGCTCGAATGCCCGCTTCGGGAAAGCTGCACTGCGGCGTCGAGAGTTTGCGTGAACGGCAGCTAAGGGCCGTTCGTGTGGCGGAAAGGAATGGTTGCGTCGGCACGTTTGATGCGTGAGATTGCAGACGGTCGCCAAAGGAGATTGTGACTTGATTATATACGGCCTGAATACCTGCCCAATTTGCAAAAAAGCTCTCAAGGCGTTGGAAGCAGATGGCAAGGATGTTGTATTACGCGATATCAGGGCAGAGCCCTTAAACGAAACCGAACTAGAAGAGCTGATTATGGAGTTTGGCGATAGATTGGTTGATCGGAGCTCGAATGACTACCGAGCCCTTAATGATTGGTTAAAAAACTCTGAAGCGGAGGCGCAGATTTCTGCCAGACCAAAAGTGATGACTCGTCCAGTTATACGCAATCAAAGTAAATTGTATCTCGGCTGGGACGAAGCAGTGCAAAAAGCTTTGATCGACTGACTGTTAAGTCTGTAGACCAAGAGATCAGTTTGATTTTGCGCCCGCCGCGAATGTCCGGAATGGCGAGCCGCACCGAAGCATAGACGGTGGCCGCTGGATGTCTCCTTCTCTAATTGGGTGTTTGGGTCAAGCTCATTTTCCTTCTTTCTTTCGGGTCAT
>OCVR010002660.1_pt1 | contig 13264 bp, 19 predicted proteins | sample 1539091 | NCBI WGS metagenome assembly OCVR01 (sample SAMEA3355530, study PRJEB22509) | marine metagenome | biome: marine; feature: coastal ocean; material: water | place: USA | collected 2010-08-07 | depth 16 m | reverse complement strand
GTGGCGTGAACATAATGAACGTGTTACAGCTCGTAACATGTTTGAGCTGTTAAGGCGTCTAGGCTCGTTAAGGGAAGCTTATGGAGGAGACTTGCAACCTGGGTGGCAAGATAGAGTGTGCAATAAGATATGTGATGATCCTAAGATGAAACATCTATGTTCAGACACAGGAGATACTGAGAGACAGATAACTAATGCAGACGTATTGCGTTTCTTGGCTACTGTCACTAAGTGGGCCGCTAGTGGTGGCTCTATAGTGGATTCTGAGACGAGTGAGCGACGTGCGGCAATATGTGCCGATTGTCCTGAGAATGTGCCTGTGCGAGGCTGTATGGGCTGTTCTAGTGCAATACCAAAGATTATGACTCTGATGAAGGGAGCCATTACAACACGTGACGATGAATTACAGGGGTGTAATGTGTGTGGTTGTCAGCTTAGAGCTAAGGTTCATCTGCCACGCGATGTAATGGTGGATGGGGACAATACGTTCCCAGATCATTGTTGGTTAAATGAGTAGTTTATAACTCAATAAAAGGCATTGGTGATAATGGCTTCATGGTGAATCGTTGTGATTCTTTATGAAACCATAGATTTTCCATTGGGTATTCGCCTGTAGCACGTTGTTTACGACAATAAATTTTACCGTCTGGAATGCTACTGTCGAAGTTACGAATTTCAATTTCAGATCTTCCGTCTTTGGCCATTTCAGCCATTGTTTCGTGTTTTTTGGCATTACGCCACACAGTGATAATGTTTTCTGGTATATCACCCCACTCACTGGCTCCACGGATGTCGGCAACACTAGGTGGACCTGTTGCGGCTTCATCACGTGCGTTTGGCTTTCTTGGGTGAGCAATGACAAACAAATGGATTGGATAGTCTTTTGTGAATTTACGGAACATGTGCGCAATTTCTGCTTGTTGAGCATTGTTATCACGATCGCTGTCTAGGGACATAACGTTGTCCACTACGAATCGGTTTATACCTTTGCGCTTGTGGGCGTATGTGAATGTTTCAATTAGCTTTTGAGGATCGGTTCGATCTACTGAATTGTAGATGGTTATGAATGGAGCTAAGTTTTGGAATGCTTTTTGGAATTTCTCTTTATCGTGAGCAATGTTTTTATCACCAGAGAATTGCTTCATCATTGAGGCAAATGTCATGGTGCTACGTTGCTCAAAACTGGCGATTGTAGTTTGAATTTGCTTAGATGCATCGAAGGCTATTTGATTTGATATGAATTGGCTTTTGCCCTGGCCTGTAAGACCAAAGATCAAAGTCATTTCATGTTCGCGAATTCTAAGGTCGTAATTAGGGACAAAGTATTCATCTCCTGTATTTTCGAATCCATTTAATAATAGATCGTAGGTTTCTTGTTCAAGGGTGGTTGCAGATATCAGCTCGCCAGATTCTGGTGTTGCTGCACTTTCAAATGCATGGATTAGATCTTCAGCGTCAGCTTTTTGAAGCATTTCTGATGCATCTTTTAAGGGAAGCTTGATCACTTTGCATTTATGAATGCCTAAACGCTTTATTACTTCGTTGGTGGCATTTTCACCTTCGTCATCCATATCGAAGGCTAGATAAATTGTGTGGAATTGTTGTATATATTCCCAGTCTGCATCAATCCATTGATGGTTTTTGGCTCCAGATGGGATACTTACTGCTGGCAAGCCTGTTTCTGCAAATGACATTGCGTCCCATCTACCTTCTGTAATGATTAGACTGCCTTTTGTTGTATCAGGTGAGACTACGTTCTTGCCGAATAAGTTGTGACGACAATTTTTTGAGCTCCATATCTTTTTCTCACGAGTGTCAGAGAATTCAATTTTGGTAATATGCTCAGTCAGATCATAATCTAAGAAGCATGCTACGTTTGGGTTCTTTTTGAGTGACTTGACGTTATATTGTGTGAGCGTATCAAGACTTATTTTACGAACATCTAGAGCATATTTAACAACTTCTTCACTGATGTTGGTATATTGATCAACTTCAACAAGTGGAGGCGCTGGTTGTAGAGCCTGGGGTTCAAATTTGCGTTTTGTGCAGTTGGTGTAGCTTGCGCCTAACCACTCAATAGCACCTCCGTAGTTGGTGTTTTTAGCATATTCTACTAGACTGATGAGGTCTCCTTTTTCGCCAGTTGCGTGGTCATAGTATGCACCGAATTTACTCGGGTCTAATGACACAGACATGCTACTGCCTGCATTACCATCTACGCCCCCTATCCTGGCTTCTGCACCTTTAAATTTGGCGTTAGGATAGAGGTCAGTGATAATTGCTTTGATGCTCTGTGAGCATGATTGCTTCACTTCTGAAGCGTCGTAGTATTCTTTTTTCATTATAGGGTGAGCTAGGTCAGGCTTTTATTTGTTCCTGACAGGTGTATTATGTAACTATGTAAAAATCCCGTTACGAGCAGGCAAAGACACGCAGTATTACCTCTCAAATCTTACTCTGTTACGTTTTTATAAACTTCAAGTTCTGGTTGAACTTGGATTACGATTTTGAATTTGGTCATCGCTTCATCTGTCAGATCAGATTCTTTGATACTCTTAACAATCTCATTGAAGGTCACGCAAATATAGACAGGCTCCTTAACTTTTTTGTGCGAATCAATCTCATTGATAACGTCCATTGGTTCAAGGTCTTCCAGGATATCAATCGATTGCTTTTTTACCATAGAAGCTAGTGTTCGAGTTTGCTTGGTGGACAATTCACATTCTTTCGCTTTGTTGAGCACTAAGAACTTTTGTTCATCGGTAATACCTTTGGTGTAATGCACTTCTTTGTGATGAGTGAATGATAAACCTTCCACTCTACGATCACCAAACGCTAGGAATACAGATTCACTGGTTACAAGTGTATGGTAAGACTTTGCAGTGGCATCCATGATGTTTGAAGGATCATAGTCATCACCAAAGTGATCTCTACATGCTAGTAAGATGTTGCCTAATAACCAACATGATTGGTCTTCAATATGGTCAGCTGCATCTTTTAATTTGATGATTTGCTCTGTGATTTCGTAGCTTTCTTTGAGCGACGGAGGATCTAATTCATCTACTGCCCATTTTTCGCCATCGTGCACGAATTTGAGCGATAGATTATTAGCTACTGTATCAATAGCCGTAGTTGACGTTAACGCTGTGATTGGGTTGATTGCGTTTTCCATTATGGTAGTAGTTTTTCTCCAAACCATGCTTTAGGGATGAACTCAAGAAATGCTAAGGCCGCTTGGTGAGCTTGCTCTTGTGTTACGCCATCTACTTGTTGCATTTTCTTTAAAGTATCTACGTATGTTTTACCGAAGTAACTTTGCAAGTCATTCAGTGCGTATGGCGGTCCTGCTTGAGGATTAACTGGTTGTGTGTTTGTTGTTGCTGGTTCCATTTTATTATTTTGTTTGAATAGTGCGAACTCGTCACATTGTATGCTCAGTTGGTCTTTGAATTTATTAAGATACACGCCTTTCATGCCTGCTTCAGTTACTGAAGATTGCACTAAACAGGGACTGTTTTCTTCCAGGTGTGGATCATGTAATTTATGAAAGACACGTAATTGAGCACAATGATTTAGATTCTCGTCAGAGACGCTATATACTGTAACTGACGTTTCATCGTTGAGCTTGTGAGTTTTTTGACGGTTATGTAAATTTAAAGATAGTGATGGTATGTTGGTGTTAGGTGCAAGGGTGAGTGCTTCTGCTAATGTCATTTATTATGTTATGTAATTTTTTCGGGTTTTAGGTGTATGGAGTATAACTGTTTAAGTATAATGCTGTTATCCACATAATCATCTTCACTAATGGACATTCTATTCACAATATCAGTTAACTTTTTTACTAGATCAGCTGATAGAGGAATCATTTGATATAGTTGAGGGATTGTTTGTTTGACGATAGGTTTGCAGTAATCCACAGCTTGTTTCCTAGCATCAATGCACACAGTAGTTATGTCGTTAGCATCTTCATACGATGGGTAACTTAGCATGCAGTCGTCTACTAGTGCGTCATAAATATTCATTGTTCTGCACCCTTGATAGATGAATTGACAAGCTATCCATAATGGGCAGTTCGATTCATCTAATGTAAACAAGTCATTATGATCAATATCATCAATATCCTCCGAATTCGTAGTATTGATCAGCGGAAAATTGGGGGTTTTTGATGTTTTTTTTTTATTCCACTTACTGTTATTTGACCACATCTGCTGAGTTGAGTGGTGGTGTGTTTGTTTGACTGTGCAACGATCGAGCCATTCTTCTTGGAACTTTACTAACGATTTAGATTCAATAATTTCATCAGTTGTTTTGATACAGTAGTCAGGGATGTCGGAATAATTGATGAATTCTTCAACGATGACATTTGCGTCAACTAAAACAAATTCTTGATGTGCATCTGAAACTTTTTTGCCGTCAACAAAATCAGCGTTTTTGAAAACATTAAACCTGGAGTGTATCGAGTGATGAGATTTGTCACAGTTACCAATGGTCATGTGCCATCCGTTTTTGGAACGCTCGTCATTTTGATCGTCACTCGATTGGCCTGCAGCAGAACGGTTATGACTGTGAATTGTGCAATGCAATGTTTTGAGTGCTTCTGTAGCACCTAAATCTTCAACTAATTGAATATTCTCGTCACTACTTTCATCATATTTTACATGCAATGGGCCTGATGCTTCTTGATGCCAGATGATTGGAATCCACTGGTAGTCTACAACTGTGAGACTGCATACACCTTCTACGTTGTTTTTGACACTGAGGTGTGATAGCCAGGCTGATATTTCTAGATACAACTGCAGTGGTAATGCTGGTAAATTGTTGGATATAGTTTTTGCTGTCAGTTTGCGTGTGATTTCTTCTGAGTAGGTGACATCAGCACACTGATAATTGATTTCTACGTCTTGTTTCATATTTTATTCAGTTAAGGATACAACTTCAGGTAATTCGATTTTGCGAATCTCACGCCAGAATGGACTGCAAACTTCTGGCTTAGACGATTCATTTACAATGTTGTGTAATAACCACAGACTGCTGTATCTAAAGTCATCAAATGAGAAGAACGGACTGAATTCTCCAACTTGCATGTCAGTGTGTTTAGTAACATATTCTTTTGAAGGATCGAGCTCAGGGACCTTACGTGCATGATAGTCAAAATAATCATTAATTCTGCTTGATGCGTAATTTGCTTCTGTATCGCACAACGCAGCGTTGCCTATGAATATGAGTTCACATAACTGCAATTTATTTGCTATTTGACCATTAACACACTGAACATCAGACTTGTTTACTTGTTTGTTAAATAGTTTTTTCTCCCAGATTGAATAGCCACTAATGTATGTCTCATGGAGATTTGTAGTCAATATTCTGAATGCGTCTTCACCCAATACAATAGCTAACATATGTTCGATATTATCTGGATGTAATTCATGCATTTCCTGATATGATTTGTAATCATCAATAAAGTTTGGACCTATTTTTTCTGCTATTAGATCATATGTTGAGAAATAGAGTGTTGAATTAATTGAGATTTTGCCAAGACTTTGCTTGAAGGCGCTCATTCCTAATTCTTTTGCTATCTTTTTGATGCGAGCATCGGTTTGTTTTTTTGGTTTTGTCATAATTAAGCTTCTATTTGTTTGAATTGTTTCCAGATAGGCCAAGGTGTGCTTACTACCTCAGCTAAATAATTAGATGGATTGCTGCAAATACGTAGTGATTCCCAGATATGTAATCCATGAGATCCTGCGCAATAGTTAGCTGCAGGCATTTGGACATTTTCCTCAATGATCTCAACACCTTGACAGGTTTCTTGGCGACCTTCAGCTAGTTTGTCTAGTTGCCATCGATCAAAAGGATCTTTGTTGGTATACTTGTATTCTGGAAGGTATAGCCATGCCATTGGTTCCCAGGATTCATTGCCACAAATGATGAGCGGGATGTCATGATCATCTGATAAAGCACGTGCGGCTTTACGTCCTGCATTGTTGTCAACACAGCAGAATATCAGATCACTATCGATATCTTCGTTGCCTCTAACCATTTTTGGATATGAAACAACTTTTTTGTGACCATCACCGAATAATTCGGCTAATACGTCAGCTTTGTTGTTACCAACGACGTTTGCTGCGTATATCTGACGTGATACGTTACGTTCTTCGTATTCGTCACCATCCCAGATGTCTACGTCTACAACAGGGACGATAGCTGGGAGCACCATGCTGCCTGTGCCACCTGCTCCAATTAATGTTACTTTGTCTATTTGCATTGTGAATTTGTCTATTTGCTTGCTGATATATCTGGCGCTAATGCCACGAGAGTTCTGGCGAGTGCTGAGCGTTGATGGATGAAGCGCTCGACTTCACCTAGTAGTTTGCTTTGCTTAGTTTTATTAAGTGAGCTTGAAGTTATAATCGAACGTAAGTCGTCTAGGTTTATAGAATTAGCGGAGGTATTTTTTCTGTTCATGATTAAGTGGGAATGTGTCGTGGACTTTCAGACATGGTATACCTGCATCGTTGATATACATAGGTGCTGGTGATTCACGTGCATCGATGCGGTTAGTTGTGGGGTCTGTTAACAGGTGGTTGTTGCCAGGAGCATTTTCTAGCTCGGCAAGTATATTTTCAGATGGGTCTGATACCTCAAATTTCTTTGGGAAACACATACGTCCGTCATCAAATACATTTGTAAATAATGCTGCATTGTCATTTTTAGCTACTGCATACATACAGTAGTGAGCCATAGCGTCGTCTCCATGATGGATAATTAATCGGACATCTTCGATGCCTACGGACACTTGATCAAGTAAACTATCATCACCTTCGATATAGATGTTCTCATTGCTGTTGTCATAACGGAGTGGCATTTTCCAGTAGAGCAAAGGGCACGTTAATACGCGTGTAATGAAGTTGCCGTCTGTGTAAAAAGCTTCATAGAATTTCCTGCCTTCATACCAAAACGTTTTTTTATGTTGGATACATTTTAGGCCGATTAATACTTCAGGTGGAATAGTGCGTTTGTATGAAACTTCGTAGAGTTTTGTTTCTCCGTTTTCAACGGTGGTTAGGTATGTATTTTGCATAATATAAAAAGGTAAATTCCCCATCAGCACTGTCACCGCGTGATTACCCCCTCCTACAAAGGCGCGGTTGCTGATGGGGAAAAGTTGTTTAGCTTGTTTTAGCTTTTAGATGATGCGCTGTTGATGTAGCCAACAGTGCAGTTAGGAGTGAGTTCAGCATCGTTACCAACAGCTACGCGGTTGAGTGTTGGTTTACCTGTGCTTGAAATGTTGAAGTCTTCACGGAACGAATCTGTAAATAGCTCACCGATTGTATCTGCTGTAGTTTCATATGCTTCAGTAGATACCCCATTATTGACGTAGATCATTTTAGGGATGTTCATTACACTTCTCCTTTCTGGCCGAAGAGTTGCTCGAATCTGTGCACAGCTAAGCCTGCTGATTCTACTTTTTGCTCAACATCGATGATGTTTTGAATGATGTTGGCATATGAAGGATTAGCGTTTTGCTTTTGTGCAGCAATGTATGCTTCACAGTTGCCTTTTGCTACGCTCACTGCGTGACGGGCGTCCATCACATGTTTGCGTCCTTGGAACTCAAGTTGCTCGAGCTTGTGCTCTGCAGCTTGACTGTCGTTATCTTGGTCTGATGACCAATGTTCTAGTATGGTTTTCACTTTTCTTTATTATGGTGTTGTTGGGAGATAAAATAAGACGCCATAACTCAATGATCTAATATCACATGAGTTATGGCGCCTGGATTGGCTCTTGTTTTTACTAAGTATTATCAGCTATATAATATATACTACTTGCACTTGTATAAGAGAACTGATCATCCGTGACTCTGTCTAAATAGACTGCGGACAGTCTATGGAGCACTGGTCGTGGTAGCACGAGTTCCTGTTAAGTTTCGTCTATTTCATTGATAGTTTAGGTAATTTTAGTCAGAACCGAAATTTGTTTTTAATAGGGACTGATGTTACCAGCTTGCTTTGCTGGTTTTGTAATCACATTTTTTGACTTTGAATACTTCTACGTAACTCATTTGTTCTGCTAGTTCATCTGCATCAAACTTGTCACGTGTAGCACCTTTGATGCGACATTGTGCAATAGCTACTTCACTAGCTAGTGGTAGCATGTTGGTGGGCATATAGTCTGTGAGGACTACTTTGTCAGTGATGGCTTCACGTGCACCTTCATAACCGATTTGCACTTCAGCATCTTGAAACTGAGGCACTTTGATTTTCAGGGCATCTACTACTTTTTGGTCGTTTGCGAATATAATTTTAGACATAATATAATTTGTATTAATGGTTAATGATGATCTCCGACTGTCACCTGACAGCCGAAAATACAAACCACAACAGGAGGGCGACGAAGGCGCCTCGTGAGCGACAGCGAACCAAAAACGTTAGGAGCTTGAGAATAGACAGACCAGCCAGCGACACGATCGAAGGAGGAGAATAGAATCAGATTATAATTCCATTACATATATACGTGATATGTGATTAGATATGTGTCAAACATATAAACCGAAAACTTAAGCTGAGCAAAAAAAAGCCCACCAGAGCGATGATGGCTCTGATGGGCTAATGTATTTAATGGTTAGGAATGCGGTTGTAATGCACGGAAGCCAAGGTTGTAAATGATTTGGTCAATCACTTCAGGAGGTGTATTGTGGTTGATTTCTACTTGAGCACCTTGATGGTAGACAAGTTTGATTTTACCGTGTCTGGTTTTTGTGCGTGGTGTCGTGTCTAGTGCTACTTTGCCGTATTTACGAATAAGAACTTCGATCTGTGCCAGGAAGGCTGCATCTTCATCAGCAGGTGTTGAAAAAGGACCGATAAGATTCTCATTGATAAGCACGTCCATAGCTTCGCGTAGCCATAGTGCACGTTTTTTGATGCTATTACCATGTTGGTCGTAGGTGTAATATACATCACCCCATAGCACAATGGCATCAGGTGCAGGCATGTCGCCATCCCATACAGATTGTGCAATGTTTGGAGTGAGTGGGCATTCGGGGTTGATAGGGTCAGTGGCTAACTCTACCAGGTCAGTGTTGCCATTCTCGAAGGCTAGTTGCACATATGCATCGATACCCATATGAAGGTCAGCTAGTTCTGTAGGACGAGCTCCACGAGCCATGCTGGAGTTGAATGATTGCTCAAGTGAATCATCAGTGATTGAATCAGAATCATCAAGCATGCCTTTGAGTGCATAATCTTCTAACTCATAGTGGGAGATAGGCACGGCTTCATCGTTATCTAATACCCCATCGATTGGTGCATTGAATTTGATTTGCTCGTCGGTAAGCTTATACAGAGAATTTTTGTCTGAGAATGCATAACGAGTGCTTATGTTTGATGTGGGCACAAGTGAGAACATCATAGCGTCCATTTCACGGCCATTTGTTTCGTGAACGTTATCGACCTGGATATAGGACACATGTAGGGATACCTCACGCTCTGCAAGTGCTTGCTTTAGAGCCTCTTTGCGATTTTTGGTGTCGATGATTGATACACCTGTTTCTTCTGGTAGAGCATCGCACGCTAGTAGTAGTTTGGTTATGATGCTGTAGCGAGTGACGTTTGGGTTGTCCCACACTGCACGGTTAGGTTTTTTGACTGGTGCATTCTTTTTATGGTCATACACCCACATGCGTTTGCGTGTGTCAAAATCAACGCCAACTTGTGGCATCTTAGCAATTACATAAAATTCCTCAGGGATTTGTTGTTGTTGTATAATATTGTTGTTGATCCATTCATTGCGACGCCTGATGTTTTCACTACGTTCACGTGACTTGATGGCGTTAGCTAATACTGGCCCTATTATCTCATTGTCGATTTCCTGCTGGTTTTGATCGAGCCATGTTTTTGCTATAACTTTAAGCTCTTTTTTGAATTGGTAAGGTGTGCAACCAACCATGTTTTTGGCTAGGTTGCGAGCGGATCGCTGTAGCTGGAGTTGCAGGACGGAAACACCTTTGATGGCATTGTTGCATAGCTCATCATCAGATATAGAGGGCAGTGAGCCAGTATTGATCAGTTTATACTGGTTGAGGTATTTGTCTTCTTGAAGTTGTTTTGCTTGTTTGCTTTTGAATTTGTTTTGACGTGTAATAATGTCGTTATAAGATAGGCTTTTGCCATTTGCTGTAGTTATTGTTTTTGTTTTCATAATGATTGTGTTTTACTTTCTGCATATTTGCTATGCAATGCTGTTAGATAAATGCTGTTAGATGTTTAAAAAGGACGTGACTTAGCACAGGTGTATGTGCCTTACATCACGTAACTTACGTGTCGTTCAAAGAGTTCAACACGTGTAAGTTGTGTTAATAATTTGACTTTCCTGACTTTTCGTGATACTTATGCAGGTATGCATTAGTCATTGATTAAGCAAGGTTTGCTAGTCTACTATGTATGCCGACTGTGATGTGTATATATACATTACAACACGTCGACATGTATGATCTACACGTTGTAGGCATACTGATATACGCACTGGAGATGTGTATTTGCGATACGTTAGAACATAGTTTAGTTAACTAATGCGCTGGTATCGTGTTGAATAAATATGTGATACAATAGTTGTATGTCTAGCTTGTCAGATCGAAGGAAGAATAACCCACGCAAACTCCCAATACCCTGGGATGAGATAGAGGCTTTATACTGTGCTGGACACAGTGGTGCAGACATTGCTGAGGAGTATGCTGATACAGGGCTCACTGCAGGCAACATACGCAAGCGTTCTAGTGCTGAGTGCTGGCCTACTCCACATAACCTACGTAAGAAGGCTGAGGAGTTGATTAAGAAGGCTGAAAAGGCTGAGCTAGGAGATCGTAGTAACAATCCCATTGATGCATTGGCACAGCGTGTAGCTAGTCAGCAATTAGATCATCAGAACCAGGTGCTAGACATTACATCACAGGCACTTACGGATCTGAAGGATAGCGGGCGTAAGATTATACGTTCTGCCCATGACTTCGAGCTCATCGATCGTGTTGCACGTAGAACGATGGACTTGGATAAGGAGGATGAGACATCCAACCTGGCTATAAACATACACGGCTTTGCCCATCCACCTGAGATTAAGCAGGCAGATGGACATGTCGTGGATGGAGAGGCATAGTTAAATGCTAATATGGATCATTATAAAGGTGTATTAAGATTTCTGTATAATGTTGTGCTAGGAAACTGTGCTCTTCCCAGGTTCTATATGCTTTCTCATTGAATGCTTCATCTGCTTTACTTTTTGGGGGTTGGATAGTGCTGTTGAAGGCTTTATCGCGTAGTAAAGCATGATGCTCTCGAGATGTGCGTATCTTTTGTTCTCTTTCTTTATCGATTGGTGATATCATTATTCTGTTGAGATGACTTCATTAGCTATTGATGCTGTGTATAGGAGATCTTCTTCTACTAACAACTCGTTGTATCTATGCTGCGCTTCATCAAGTGATTCGCAACGTTCCCAATGATCGGTGTAACTTTTGTCTACGTTTTTGAGTGTATAAGCTACTATGTATGTTTGAATTTTCATATGATAGTGTTGTTTTGATGTTACCAGGATGAGTAGTAATACACTCGTTGCCCATCATCTAAGGCTTCTTTGGCTATACGAATGAACTCTATGGTTTTTTCTTTGTTGTATGGACACATCTTGGTGTCATTGCCGAAGAAGAACCCTGCAGTAGTTGGTAGATCATCGTTGGCTACAGCTACAGTTAAGTTTGATAGATCTGATGACGTGATTTCCACATCTTGGCAGTTAAATATCTCCTTGCCACCTTTTGCTACATATAGTGTAGACATAAAGCCTTCAAGGGCGTTGTGTTTGCGCCAGTCCTGTATGTATATACGTTCATCGGCAAACTTTGTGTATGCGTATTGGTCTAGTCCCATGGTATTATTGGTTTTGTTTGATTGTTGTTATGATTAATTGTTGGATTTCTTTTTCTGATAACTTTTGCTTCTCAATGAGGTAATTAAGAGCTGCAAGTATAGTGTTTTGTTTGTTTTTATGTTTCATTTAGATATGTTTTTGTAATGTTTTTGGATATTTGTGTCAAATAGGGACTTGATATCCTGTCCAGCGAGCGTAGCGAGCGTCCTGTTTCGGTTGTCGAGGCGTCGTGTGTGTGCGTCGTGTGATTGCATCTGTCTGTGGTAGACGAGCCGAAGGCGAGATGGACACTACAAAGCAAACGAGCCGAAGGATCGGACAGCGCTCTTGCATTTCGCGAACGAAGTGAGCGGCCTGGCTTTGGATTCGCCAAGACGCTATACTGAAGACGAGAACGATGACTAAAAAAGCATGCCCCGCTATGCAGGACATGCTCATGTTTAGCTGACTAAACTAGAATGGTGATGGTGTAGAACGTGTAACGTAAGCTCGAACCTCTGTATCAAGCTTCTTAATAGTGCACGTGTATTTCATGCCACCACGTGACTTGTCAAAGAACTTAAACCCATGACACAACACATCGTCATACATCTTGGACCATGTTTGTGGGTTGTTGGTGTCACGCTTGTATGATCCGTCTACGTTAGTAGACTCGTGGCACATGCTCCAACCGCCCCTGGCTAATGACACTTCGTCATCAGTGAGCACGTGACCGTCACTAGGAATAGGGCGTGACGTGATTTCATCAAGGAAATCTACAAGCGCCTGTGTGCGTGGCTTGTATTTGAATGCTACTACAGTTGGGGCGACACGTTTGACAGTTTTTGTTTTTGATTTAGACATAATATTAACAGTGTTTTGTGAGAACAACGAGCGATTCACTCCAACGAGGAGCGGGCACAAAGATGTGACGCTGACCAACGGAAACATACCGAAAGCCAACAAGGCTAATCGCCTCACATAGTGAGACAGGCGATTTATAACCAACCCCCTCATTCCACGTCACCGAAGCGAGGGCACTCCAATAAGAAAGCCCACCCTTGCGGGCAGGCTGTTACGAATGCTAATTTCGCGCTTATTGTGATGAACTTATTAATGTATTCTCTATAGGAGGAGAGAGAGACTCAACACGTATAAAGGTGACCAACAAGATAGTGATAACACACACCACAGTAGACAGTGAGAGACGCCATATTGCATGCAAAGCAAGCCACCTACACGTTATGTGAATACACACACACATGTCTGTTTGACTGTCGTCTAGTTTGTCGTCCAGTTTGTCGCCATGCATGTCATTTATCCGTCTACATGTGTCACCTGTTTAGTCAGACATACTGTA
>OCVR010002657.1_pt1 | contig 13271 bp, 10 predicted proteins | sample 1539091 | NCBI WGS metagenome assembly OCVR01 (sample SAMEA3355530, study PRJEB22509) | marine metagenome | biome: marine; feature: coastal ocean; material: water | place: USA | collected 2010-08-07 | depth 16 m | reverse complement strand
TTCTTCATCATTAATAGTTTTTAGAATTGTCAAATATAAGAAAAATCTAATTGTATATTTGCCCCAATGAATGGAGTGGTTATAAAAACAACAGGAAAACGCTATACCGTAAAAACGGAAGTTGGAGATATTGTACAATCTCGTTTGAAAGGAAAATTCCGAATTGCTGGCATAAAAAGTACAAACCCAATTGTAGTTGGCGATAAAGTTGAGGTTGTTCAAGAATCAGAATTATGGATGATTGTAAAACTGCATGATAGAAAAAATCATATTTTACGAAAGTCCGTAAACCTGTCCAAGCAAACCCATATTATTGCGGCTAATATTGACCAAGCCATACTTATGATTACTTTGGATAGCCCTGTAACTACTACTGGTTTTATTGATCGATTTTTGGTAGCAGCAAATGCTTATGGTGTTGAGGTTGTATTACTGTTTAATAAGGTTGATTTATTGAATGATGAGTTGAAATTTCAACAAGAAAAATTGAAAAAAGTATACGAAAAGATAGGTTATACTTGTTTTTCTACTTCAGTAATTAATGATGATTTATCACAGATAAAGGAGTTAATGAAGGGAAAGGTAAATATGATTTCTGGTCACTCAGGAGTTGGAAAATCCACTTTAATAAATAAGTTGCAACCAGATTTAGATATCAATACTAAAGAGGTTTCTGATACTCATCAGCAAGGACAACACACTACTACATTTTCTGAATTGCATGAGCTTGATTTTGGTGCTTCTATTATTGATACTCCAGGAATAAGAGGGTTTGGTTTGGTGGAATTGGAAGTGGCAGAATTGGGCAGTTATTTTCCTGAATTTTTTAAATTGAAATCTCAGTGTAAATTTCATAATTGCATACATAAAAACGAACCTCATTGTGCTGTTAAATCAGCTTTGGAAAATGGTGAGATTGCTGAAAGTAGGTATAAGAATTATTTGAATATGTTAGTGGAGGAGGAAGAACATTTTAGAACAAATAATTACTAGTTGTGCGAGCGGTAATCCAAAGAGTAAGTGAAGCTTCTGTAGTTGTTGAAGATGAAAAAGTTGCTAATATTCAGCAAGGGCTTTTAGTTTTGTTAGGAATTGAAATTGAAGATACAAAAGAAGATGCAGATTGGCTTGCAAATAAGATTTCTGCTCTAAGAATTCTCTCAGATTCAGAAGGGAAAATGAATAATTCCATTTTAGATGTTGATGGAGATGTAATTGTAGTGAGTCAATTTACTTTACATGCCAAAACAAAGAAAGGAAACAGACCATCATATATAAAATCTGCAAGACCAGAACAAGCAATTCCTTTGTACGATCAGTTTAAAAAAGAATTATCAGAAGTTATTGGAAAACAAGTGCAATCAGGAGAGTTTGGTGCGGATATGCAAGTTTCCTTAGTAAATGATGGGCCTGTTACTATTATTATTGATAGTAAAAATAAGGAATAAAAAAAAGGAGCTTTTCAGCTCCTTTTAAATTAAAGTATAATTTTCACTCCAGCTCGCATCCATCTTCCTTGTTGGGGTACATTTCCAAAATCAACAAATTCTTTGTCGAATAAATTATTGATTTCAAGAAAAAGTGTACTGTTTTTAAACGCATTATAAGAAACTCGAGTTGATGCTATCCAAAATGGTAAATACTCAACTTCTAATCCTGTATTAAAGTCCGTATAGCCTCCTTCTCTGTCTTGATAAGTTGCTCTCCAATCTATTCTTAATTTATCATTAACTAATTGATTTGCTGAAATTGAAAAATTAGTTTTTAAATTATCAAGCACATAAGCTGATTGGAATCCATCAGATTTTTTATTTAACTTATTTGAAGCATAGTTTACTCCTAAATTGTTTACAGGAAGGTTAGAGTTAAACAACTTGTTGATATTGATTTTTGAATTAATTTCATATCCTTTAGTTGTAAGTTGATTTAAGTTTTGAGTTCTCCAGATACTGTCTCCTTCAGCTAATATCCAGTCAATCATATTTGATCCTTCTCTTTGGTATAAAGTAAAAGTTGTTTTGTGATAATTGGCTATCCACTTTACTCCAATCTCCTTGTTAGTTGAGTGTTCTGATTTTAAATATTCATTTCCCTGATTTGTTGGTGATGCATAATAAAGCTCAGTATAGTTTGGTGTTCTCATTGATTTATTAGAAGATGCAAATAATTTAATGTCATCATTTATATTGTAAGAGATGTCAATTCCCGGGAAATATTCATTCCCATATTCTGAGTCAATATTCATCATAACCCCTACTGATACGCTAAGATTTTCAATAGTTAAATTCTTTTCAGCAAATAAGTTTGTTGTTGTTCTTGTTTGTCCTTTTGTGTAAGTATTTAAGCTGTCAATTTCAATAGGGTTTTCTAATTCTTCCCCTAATCTATTGCTGATTATTTTATCAGTTCTAATTTCCATTCCAATGACATTAGAGCCATTTTTTGTTTTTTGAACTGCATTAAAATCCATTCCATAAACATTTGTTTCATGGAAATTATGATACCAAGATGGATGATTTCTGAATAAAATAAACTCATCATTGTGTTTTTTCCAATACAATTTGTTCTCTAATGAAATAGTTCCTTCTTTCTTGAATTGTAAAGATGAAAAAGTAGTTTTAGTTTTTTCAAATTGTGTTGGATATTTTGGTGTGTAGAAGGTATAAGCTCCAAATTCTTTATCGGTATATCCTATATTGAAAAGAGCTTTTACTCCTGCAATATTTCCGCTTGCTTGGTAATAGTAATTTTTAATTTTATAATCTACTTCCATAGTAGTTGTATCTCTATCTTTATGGTAGATAGGAAATCCATCACTTCTTTTTTGATTAATAGAAATATTGTGATTGATGTTAGATGTTTTTAAAGCATAGTTGATTTCAGCTGATTTAAATCCGTTTTGACCGCTACTTAAAGTTACTGAAGAACTCCCTTCTTTCTTAGTAATAATATTGATAGCTCCTGTGTAGGCATAGTTCCCAAAAATTCGTGTAGCTCCACCAGTAATTACTTCAATCCTTTCTATTTGCTCCAAGCTTACAGGTAGGTCCATAGTATGATGCCCTGTTTGAGGGTCATTTAATTTGATTCCGTTTAACATTACAAGTACTTGTTCGAATGTTCCACCTCTCATACTTATGTCTGCTTGCACTCCTTGTCCTCCTCTTTGTCTTACATCTACATTTATTGCGTACTCTAATAAATCTTCAATAGTTTGAACTGGAGCATTTTGTATTTCCTCTAAACTGATTATTTGCACATTAGATGTGTTTTCAGTTGATGATGCTCTGTTTGCTGAAACTACAACTTCATCTAATTTTTTATTTACTGTGTTTTGTGCATTTACAAAAGTTGTACTAATAACAATTGCAAAAAGTGTTCTGATTACTTTTTTCATTTTGGGTTTTTTAAAATAGAAAGTTCTTTGTCATTTTCCCTAAAATGAATTACCACTTCAGGTTCCATGGGTTTGTTCTCAGCCGTATTGCAGCACCCCAGAAATTTTGGCAAATATATCATTATCTAGAATAATTATATATAAATAATTAGTTATTTAATCCGTCCGGTATTCCGTAAAAATGAACCATTTCTATTTTGTTGGAAAGAGACATAATTCCAGGATTTATTCCAGGATTTCCCTCAGGAATATTAGTGTTTAAGTCTGAATAATATTCTTTCCAAACTTTAAGGGTGTCTTTGGTTTTTGGATGAAGGAAAGTCATTGGTTTTAGTTCGAAAATAGAATCATTTAAGAATGCTTCATAAATAAGTTCTGAGCAGTAATACGTTTCATTATTTATTAAGAATACTTCATCATATGTAATATCTAATTTACTTTTAGAATAAGAAACAGCATTGCTGATAGAATTTGTAAATTCCTTTTTTAATCTACCAACAATTACTTTTGGGTTCCCGTTTTTATCAAAAGAACGATTGATAAAATCATCTAAGTTAGTGATCATTACTTTGGGAGGAATTGCTTCTAAAACTTTAAGCGTATCATTGTCTAAAACCACCAAACCAATATGAGAAAAGTTAGCGCCATTATATCCTGGAGTTACTAATTCTATTGCATCACAAAGTGGTGAGGAATCTAAATCCTGGAAAAGCAAATCTCCTTCTTGCAGTTTAAAGTTTTTTGTGCAAGAAATCAGAATAGTAAAAAGTAAATAAAAATATTTTTTCATTTTTCAAACATAAAAAAAGAGGACTACATTGAGTCCTCTTTTGATAATTTATTTAAATGTAATTAATCTGCTAAAACAATAATTTTATTGTTTTGCATTTCAATTACTCCACCATTTATTTTAAAATTTTCAGTACTGTTATCAGCAGTAATTACTCTTATATTTCCGTTAGTTAAAGTTGAAATAATAGGAGCATGACTATTCAATACTTCAAAACCTCCTGTTGTTCCTGGGAATTTCACTGAAGTCACTTCTCCTGTAAAAACTTTTTTTTCGGGTGTTATTATTTCTAATATCATTACTTGATTATTTAGCGTCAGCTAACATTTTTTCTCCTTTCTCAATTGCTTCTTCAATAGAACCAACTAAGTTAAATGCTGCTTCAGGATATTGGTCAACTTTTCCATCCATAATCATGTTGAATCCTTTAATTGTGTCAGCAATATCAACTAAACAACCTTTAAGTCCTGTAAATTGCTCAGCAACATGGAAAGGTTGAGATAAGAATCTTTGCACTCTTCTTGCTCTATGTACAGCTAATTTATCTTCATCAGATAATTCATCCATACCTAAAATTGCAATAATATCTTGTAATTCTTTATATCTCTGTAAAAGCTCTTTTACATCTTGTGCGCATTTGTAATGCTCAGTTCCTACAACATCTTCAGTTAAAATTCTTGATGTAGAATCTAAAGGATCTACTGCCGGGTAAATACCAAGCTCAGCAATTTTTCTTGAAAGTACAGTTGTTGCATCTAAGTGAGCAAATGTTGTAGCAGGAGCAGGGTCAGTTAAATCATCAGCAGGTACATATACTGCTTGTACAGATGTAATTGATCCGTTTTTAGTAGAAGTAATACGCTCTTGCATAGTCCCCATCTCAGTTGCTAATGTTGGTTGGTATCCTACTGCTGATGGCATTCTTCCAAGTAGTGCAGATACTTCAGATCCTGCTTGAGTAAAACGGAAAATGTTATCCACAAAGAAAAGTACATCTTTCCCTTTCCCTTCACCATCTCCATCTCTAAAATATTCAGCAATTGTTAATCCTGACAGTGCAACTCTTGCTCTTGCTCCAGGTGGCTCATTCATTTGTCCGAAAACAAATGTTGCTTTTGAATCACCCATTTTTGATTTATCAACTTTAGATAAATCCCATCCTCCTTCTTCCATTGAATGATTAAAGTCCTCACCATAATTGATAATTCCAGACTCTAACATTTCTCTCATAAGGTCATTTCCTTCTCTAGTTCTTTCACCTACACCAGCAAATACTGATAAACCACCATGTCCTTTTGCAATATTGTTAATCAACTCTTGAATAAGTACTGTTTTACCTACACCAGCACCACCAAATAAACCAATTTTACCACCTTTTGCATATGGCTCAATTAAGTCAATCACTTTAATCCCTGTAAATAAAATTTCAGTAGAAGTAGATAAATCTTCAAATTTAGGAGCGTCTCTATGAATGGTCATTCCGTTTGATTTATCAAGATTTTCCATCCCGTCAATAGCATCTCCAATTACATTAAAAACTCTTCCTTTAATATGGTCTCCAATTGGCATTTTAATTGGCGCCCCTGTCGCTACTACTTCAGTTCCTCTACTTACTCCATCAGTAGTTTCCATTGAAATAGCTCTTACTGTATCTTCTCCAATATGCTGTTGGCATTCTAAAATTAATTTAGCTCCATTTTCTCTAGTAATTTCTAAAGAATCATAGATGTCTGGTAATCCTGCCTCATTGTTGTCGAATGTTACATCAACTACAGGTCCAATAATTTGTGATACTTTTCCAGTGTTTTTTGACATTTTTTATTTCTTTTTAAAGTCGTTAAAATCTTTGTTTAAATCGGCTGCAAACTTACTATTTTTAAATTGTATCTCACTTATATATATTGGATAAAATTAATTGTTAATTTTGAACACTTTTTCAACAAAAAAAATACAAATAATAAATAAGTGAAAGTTTACCATTCAATTGAGGAGTTTCCCTCAGATATTAATACAATCATTACCATTGGTACTTTTGATGGAGTACATAAGGGGCATCAAACAATAATTGATAAGCTAAATGCAACAGCAAAAGAAGAAGGTTTGCAAAGTGTTTTGCTGACTTTCTATCCTCATCCAAGGCATGTTCTATTTCCTGATGATCAAAAGTTAAAATTAATTAGTACAATTGAAGAGAAAACTCAGGCACTTGAAAAAACTGGATTGCAAAACCTTATTATACATGAGTTTACTGTTGATTTCTCCCGTTTAAAATCAGTTAATTTTATTAGAGATTTTTTAGTGAATAAGTTGAATATGAAACATATGGTAGTTGGTTATGATCATCATTTTGGTAAAAATAGAGAGGGAACTTTTGAAAACCTTTTAGCTTTATCAGAATTATATGACTTTAAGTTACATAAAATTGAGCCTCAAAATGTTGATGAGGTAACTATTAGTTCTACTAAAATAAGAAATGCGATTGCTGAAGGTGATATTGAAAAAGCAAATTCTTATTTATGTTGTGATTTTGCTATAAATGGAAAGGTAGAAAAAGGAAATAAAATTGGAAACAGTATTGGGTTTCCAACTGCAAATATTAAGGTAGTAAATAACTGGAAACTATTACCAAAAGATGGGGTGTATGCTGTTAAAGTTTTTATTGAGCATCAGCAGTTTTATGGCATGTTAAATATTGGAGTTCGCCCAACTATTAAAGATGATTCACACATCATAGAGGTGCATATTTTTGATTTTAATAAAGATATATACAATCAAAATATTAAAATTGAATTTTCAGAAAGAATTAGAGGTGAAAAGAAATTTGAAAATCTTGATGCTTTGAAAAAACAATTGCAAATTGATGAAAGTAAATGCAAGAAAATCTTTAACCTTTTAAGGTAGTGGTTAACTTGTATTTTATTGCAAGCTGAGCTAAAGCTACTGGAGTTTTTACATCAAGTTTTACCATTATGTTTTTTCTGTGTGTTTCAACAGTCCTTTTGCTTATGTTTAATAGGTCTGCAATCACAGAATTCTTCTCATCATTTAATATGTGTCCCAAAACCTCCCTCTCTCTAGTTGATAGCGAGTATTTTGTTTGATATTTATCTTTATTGACTGAACTTATTTTGTCTTCTTTTAATAAATTTTTATTGACAAATTCTTTTCCGTTTAAGCAGTTTGTTAAAGCTTTAATTATTTCATCTCTATCAGAGTTCTTGCTCAAATATCCTACTGCACCATGATTGAATGATTCTTTAATAATATTAGCATCTTCATACATGCTTAGCATAACTACAGGAGTTTCAATTTGTAATTTTTTTAGCCTTTTACAGAACTGTATGCCATCCATTCTTGGCATATTAATATCAGAGAAAATAATATCAACATTTTGATTTTTTAAATAAGTAATAGCATCTTTAGCATTGCTGAATGTTGAGTGAACTTTTAACCCAATATCTTCTAAAATCCCAGTTAATCCGTTTGTAAAAAGAAGATGGTCATCAACAATTATAGTAGATTTGCCAACTATTATATCTGATTTCATCTAAATTATTTTATATGGTAAATCTACTATAATTGTTGATCCAGAACCTTCCTTAGAGTCAATTTCTACTTTCCCATCAAAAAGAAGAGCTCTTTTCTCAATTATATCCAATCCTACTCCCGCATTTGTATTATTCGGATTAAAGCCGACTCCATCATCTTCAACTATTATTGTAAGATGATCTTCATGTCCAATAACTTGGAGACTTGCATTTTTTGCCTTAGAATGTTTAATAATATTTGCGGCTAAATTTTGTAAAATTCTATACACATTAAATTTTAAATCATTACTAATGTTATTTATTTCATCTTTTGGATGGGTTTGAATATTACAATTGATATCCTTAGAAAATCTACTTGATATTTTGTTTTCAATTAAATGAATAAAATTATTACCGTCAAAAGAAACAGGAACAAGAGAGTGAGATAAATCACGAATATTATCTTGAACACCTTTAAGGTTTTCAAGTTCATCTTCTCTATCAGCAATAATTTTGTTTAATTTTGAAATATCCATTGTAAAGGTTGGGTTGTTAAGTTTGTTCGCAATTTCAGCTTCACTCTTGACAACATCCAAAGTTCTTATCATATTTAGTCTTATTGCCGCTATCGACCCTCCAATGTCATCATGTAATTCTTTAGCAATCCAATTGTCAATTTTTTCATATTCATCAATAATTGCTTTTGCAGCATTTGTTTTTTGCTTTTCAATAATAAATTTAATAGTTTTCTTTTTTGAAACCCTTGATAAATAAATAGAGAATAGTAGAGCTAATATTAATGAAAACATCAGTAAAAATGGATTCATACTAAATGCTGATACTATCTCTATCTCATTGTGAAGTTCCTGATATTGCATCTTTTCTCGTTTTACAATTTGCTCATGCTGTTTGATGCCCATCAAACTATCTTTTATAGGTATAGATTTTTCTATGGCATTTAATGCCAATTCATGATCTCCAGAAATCTTATATGCTTCCGATAAATTACTATATAAAACTACCAAATTAGCATGTTTTTCATGAGTTAAACATAGGTCAATACTTTTCTGGAAATAATGAGCTGCAGAATCTGCAGTCCTCAACATTAAGAAAAGATAACCTATATTATTATTAGCTTCAATTAATTGAGGTATAAGATTTAATTTTTTTCTTATTTGTAAGGATTTTCTTAAATAAGAAAATGCTGTATCCAAATTTCCATTATCATAATGGTAGATTCCTAATGAAGTGTAATTATAAGCAAGTGCTTTATGATCATTTAATAATCTATTTATTTTCATTGACTCTATTTTATAATAGATAGAAGAGTCTGGTTCACCCATTTTCCTTTTGAAAATTCCGAGAAAATTATATGTTTTAGCTATTTGTATTGAATCTTGTTTCTCTTTTGCCAAATTAAGAATTAGATTTGATATTTTAAGTCCTTCATCTAGCTTATTAGAATGATTATAAATTTTAATTAACAAATTACAAGCATTTTTTCTCCCTTTATAGCTGTCAATTTCATCTGCAATTTTTAAGGATTCTATCCCAGATTCTAGTGCGAGTACTCTTCTTGCTTGATCTAAATAGATTCGTCCTAATTGAAATGTTCCATCCATTTCTCCTTGCTTGTATTGATGATGTTTAGATAAAACTACCGATCTATTAGCAAAATAATATGCAGAATCTAGCTCAATAGTAATATATTTTTCTGCATTCTTGTTAAGCGAGTCAATATCAATATTGTAATCCTCCCCTAGAAGAAATGCAGGAATTAATAAGCAAATAGTTAGAATAAATTTATACATAATTCAGACAAAGGTACACTTAATTTTTGAGCTCCAATTTTGCAAATTTTAAAAGTAATTCTTTTTGTCCTATTCCTGTGAAAAATACTGTAGCTTTTTTGTTGCTTCCATCTCCAGAAATTGCAATAACTTTCCCTTCACCAAACCTTCCGTGTTTTACCTGCATTCCGGTTTTAATTTTACTCAAATCACTTTCGTTAATCGAAATGTTTTTTGCTCTATTAATATTTGTTAAATTTTTAGGAGTAACAAACTTTTTGGTAGCAGGAGAGTATGTTTTTTTCTTGTATTTTGTTTTTGCATATATTTTGTGAGAAGCATACTCCTTTTTCTTTGGAGTAAGTTCGTGTTTTTCTAAAAATTTATCATCTAATTCGCTAATGAATCTACTTGGTTGACAATCGGTCAATTGGCCCCATTTAAACCTTGTTGAGGCAAAGGATAAAAAGAGTCTTTCTTTAGCTCTAGTAATTGCAACATAAAAAAGTCTTCTTTCTTCTTCCAAATTTTCTTGACTTTCACCACTCATCATGCTTGGAAAAAGATTTTCTTCCAATCCAACAACAAATACATAAGGAAATTCCAATCCTTTTGCGGCATGAACCGTCATTAAAGTTACTTTGTTAAAATCATCATCAGTCTCTTTGTCTTGATCGGTTAAAAGTGCTACATCTGCCATAAAATCTGGTAGTTTATTTACTCCTTGCTCAGCAGTTTCGCTAAAATCTTTTATTCCGTTTAAGAGCTCTTGAATATTTTCAAACCGACTAACACCCTCCGGTGATTTATCTGTATATAAATTGTTAAATAAACCCGTTTGTTTTGCTATTTCTTCAGCAATTGTATGGGCATCTTTCTGCTTAGAATTTATAATGAAATTATTTATCATTAATGCAAACTCTTTTAGCTTCTTCTGTGTTCCTTTATTGATGTTAATTTCTGTTTCTTCTAAATGGTTGATTATTTCCCAGATAGTTTTGTTATGTTCATTTGCAAATACGTTTAACCTTTGGATGGTTGTAGTTCCAATTCCTCTTGTAGGGTAGTTGATAATTCGCTTAAAAGCTTCTTCATCATTTGGGTTGATTGCTAGTCGGTAATAAGCTAATAAATCTTTAATTTCTTTTCTTTGATAGAACGACAATCCTCCATAGATTTTATAAGGAATATTCCTTTTTCTGAGTGATTCTTCTAGTGATCGAGATTGTGCATTTGTTCGATACAATATTGCAAAATCTTTATGATGAGCTTGATTTCTCATTTGTACATCAGAAATTGTGTTTGCAACTAGCCTCCCTTCATCATTGTCTGAGCCCGTTTTTACAACAATTATTTTATCTCCTTTTGTATTGCTTGTCCAAACATTTTTTTCAATTTGTTTCTCATTTTGTTTGATAATGCTATTTGCAGCCTCAACAATAGTAGAGGTGGAGCGGTAATTCTGTTCTAATTTGTAAGTTTTATAGTTAGGATAATCAACTTTAAAATTGAGGATATTCTGAATATTTGCTCCTCTAAATGCATAGATACTTTGAGCATCATCTCCAACTATACAGATATTTTCATTCAGTGCTGCTAATTTTTTGATTATCAAATACTGAACATGGTTAGTGTCTTGGTACTCATCAATTAAAAGATATTTAAATTTTTCTTGATATTTTAATAATACATCAGGATGATTTTCTAATAATTGGTATGTTTTTAAAAGTAGATCATCAAAATCCATTGCTGATGCTTTTTCACATCTTTGAACATACATTTGATAAATCCTCCCAAATTCAGTTCTTTTTGCGATTTTATCTTGTTGGTTAAGTTCGGATTTACTGTTGTATCCAGAAGGAGTAATAAAGTTGTTTTTTAATGATGATATTCTGTTCCTTATCATGCCAACTTTATAAATATCTTTATCTAAGTTTAGCTCTTTAATGATACTTCTTACTAAACTTTTAGAGTCGTCCGTATCGTAAATTGTAAAGTTGCTTGGATAATTTAATTTTTCGGCTTCAAATCGTAAAATCTTAGAAAAAACTGAGTGAAAAGTTCCCATCCAAAGGCTTCTAGCATCTGATTCCCCTACCATCAGTTCAATTCTGTTGCGCATCTCTTTTGATGCTTTGTTGGTAAAAGTTAAAGATAAAATATTATGTGGATATACTCCTGATTTTAGTAGGTGTACAATCCTGTAGGTTAATACTCTTGTTTTTCCTGACCCTGCTCCAGCAATTACCATTAATGGTCCGGTTGAATGCGTTACAGCATTCCTTTGTTCAGGGTTTAGTTTTTGCAAATAATCTTCCATAGTTATTTTTGGGAGTTCAAAAGTAATAATTATCAGATGTTAACTTAACTTTAGTGGTGTTTTTTTGAACAGATAAGATTGTTTTTGAAAGCTTCTTATTTTCTCTGATATTTTTGTATTTTTGTAGAAAATACGAATACAATGAAGAAACTTATATTTTTTTTCGCATTAATTTTAACTTTTTTTAATGCAAATGCAACTCATATTATGGGTGGTGAAATTACTTGGGAATGTATTAAAGATCCTGCTGACCCTAATGTAGGATTGTATATTTTTAAAATGAAGATTTATCGTGATTGTGATGGCACAACCTTGTCAACTTTTTCTCAAACCCTAGATGTCTGGAATCATCCTTCTGTAACTCAAATTCCTGTTGATTGGGTGATAAGTACTGATATTTCACCAAATTGTGATGTTACAAATAGTGGAAATGCGGCTTTAGATTGTATTAGTAATCCTGTAGGAGCTGTTGAAGAATATATTTATGAATCTCAACCAATAGCATTGCCTGGTATTCCACCTGCAAATGGATGGCATTTTACTTGGGATTCGTGTTGTAGAAATGGAGCAATATCTAACTTGGTTCTTTCTAGTACAACTTCTCCTAGTGAAGGCTTTACTTTAAGAGCTTCAATGTTCCCATATCTAGATGCAAGTGGTAATGCAATCCCTGCGCTTCCTTGTTTTGATAGCTCTCCAAAATTTAATGAAAGTCCACAAACAATTATATGTACAGGTTATCCATTTGCTTATACTCATAATGCTTCTGATATTGAGCTAGATAGTATTGTTTATGATTGGGATGTTCCTATGGATGATATGGCATTTGGACAGCCATACAATCCTCCAGTAAATCCTGTTCCTTTAACATTTGTGGCTGGTTATTCATTTAACAGTCCACTTCCTGGAGGTGTGGTTTTAGATGCACAGACAGGAGAGATTTCTTATAACTCAAATATTTCAGGAAATTTCGCTTCTGTTATTCGTGTTGATGCTTTTAAGTGCGGACAATTAGTTGCTTCAATTTTTAGAGAAATTCAGGCAGTTTTAATTTCTTGTCCTACTTTACAACCATCAAATACAATTAATTTACCACCAATTGTTAGCCCTCCATTTCCAGCTCCAACTCCTTACTATACAATAGTTTCAGCTGGCGATCTTGTTTCGTTTAATATTACAGCTACTGATAATGATCTCTATGGAGGGACAGTTTCTCAAGATGTTACGTTAGAGATTACTGGTGGTCAAATTGCTGATGATTATGTAACTAATACTTTATGTGATAACCCCCCCTGCGCCACTTTTGTAAATACTTCTGGTCTAGCTCCACCTATTACTGGATTACAAATGGTAGAGGGTGTTTTTGAGTGGCAAACAGCTTGTAGTCATGTTGCTACTGATGCTGGTTGTGGTATAACATCAAATATTTACACTTTTGCTGTAAAAG
>OCVR010002651.1_pt1 | contig 13282 bp, 7 predicted proteins | sample 1539091 | NCBI WGS metagenome assembly OCVR01 (sample SAMEA3355530, study PRJEB22509) | marine metagenome | biome: marine; feature: coastal ocean; material: water | place: USA | collected 2010-08-07 | depth 16 m | reverse complement strand
TGATCTCTCCAATCCGAGGGTATTTCCCGCGACGGATATTTCCTTTTGCCCATACCCGTACCTCACTCGATCCGTTGCCGCCGAGCACTCCACGATCTTGAATTAGGGCAACCTTGCATCCCATGCGGGCCCCCGAAATGGCTGCTCCCATTCCCGAATAGCCTCCACCAATGACCACAAGGTCATACTTTTTTTCGATCGGTTTTTCGGTAATGCCTAAAAGTTCCCGACGCCAGTTGGCGAGGATGTCGGAATCATTCGGTGGGACTTCTTTAGTTGGGGTCAAATAGATCGCATCGCATCGCCCATTAAATCCAGTCAGATCCCGAAGTGCCAAGGTGTTCTTCCCTTTTTTAAGAGTAATTTGTCCTCCCTTTTGCCAATTCCACTCAGCCCCTTTTGTACCGAAGGCTGCTTTAGCCGGGGTGCCGTTGATTACGATTTGAAAGCGACCGGGTTGTCCCTTGGCATCCCAGCGGGCTACCCAATCCTTGGTGCGTGCAAATAATTGATAACTTCCACCTTCTTTAACCTCAATTGTAGTGGTTGCGTCTTGAACGGGTGTTCCCAGACCATGAGCCAAAAGATAGGGGGAACCCATTTCGCGGATGAATTGAGTGTCGAGTTTCCATCCGCCATGATCTGAGAAAGACTCAGTTTCAAGGAGGATCCTTTCTGCCTGCAAAAACCAGGCTGGCGTAAATAGAAGAAGTGCGGTGAGTAGGGATCTATTCATTTTAATTAGTTGAAGTTTCATTAAAAGGTACACACCAGGAAGGTAAGAAATTTAACGGCTTCTTCCGTCGTCGAGAAATTTTTGCAGTTCCGTTTTCATTTTCGAGAAGATTTTTGGGTATTCTGCAGAAAGATCATTTTTCTCAGCGGGGTCCTTCGATAAATCAAAAAGAGCAAATTGAGGAACTTTCTGTCCACGCTGTCCACCCAGCAATTTGTTGACCTGATAATTGTTTGTTTTCTTGGAGTCGTGTCTTTGCAGTTTCCAGTTTCCAACGCGGTAGCCATAATTATTCCCACGACCGTTGTCCTGCTGGATAAGATGGGGCCGGCCTTTCGCTTTCTTTTTACCAAGCATTGAATCCATTACATCGAGGCTGTCCAGGCAGGCATCCTTGGGCAATTTGACACCAAGGTGATTCGCTAAACTTCCGGCCAAATCGATGGTGCAGACCACTTTATCTGAAACTCCCGGTTTAATCGTTCCAGGCCAGTAAGTGATGAAAGGGGTACGGGTTCCTCCTTCAAAGATGCTGTATTTACCACCGGAATAAATTCCGGCTGCTTTATGATCGCCCATTTTTTCAAGAGCTTCATCTGCGTAGCCATCATCCCCAACGGGTCCATTATCCGAACAGAATACGATCATGGTGTCTTTTTCCAGACCCTCTTTTTTAAGATATTTTACGATTTCTCCCACACACCAGTCGAGTTGTACGATCACATCTCCACGGTAACTCATCCCAGATTTTCCACGAAAGCGTTCATGTGGGATTCTCGGTACATGCAAATCATGAGAAGCAAAGAAGAGAAAGAACGGATCCTTCTTATTTTTCCCTATCCACTCCTTTGATTTTTCAACCCATTTATCGGGGAGGTCTTCATCCCTGAAGCGGGCAGCATGACCACCAGTATAATACCCGATACGGCTGATGCCATTGTGAATGGTGTGGTTGTGTCCATGAGTCCAATCCATTTTCAAGGTGTCCCGATGAGTTACTCCAGTTGGGTGATCATCGCTTGGTTTCTTCATGCCTACCCAGAGAGGATCTTTGGGATCGAGGTTGAGAACCCGGTGGTTTTCCACATAGACCTGAGGTACCCGGTCATTGGTAGTGGGAAGCAGAAAATTGTAATCAAATCCGATTTCACGGGGACCGGGCTTTAGTTGTTCGTTCCATTGAGGACCGACTTTCGGTTCACCGAGTCCAAGGTGCCACTTGCCGACCACTGCTGTTTTGTATCCCGCTTGTTTGAACATATCGGGAAGGGTGTAGGTGTCTTCGGGAATAATGAGCGGCGAACTGGGTGGTGCAATACCGGTGTTCTTTCCACGAAAAGCATAGGTTCCAGTCAGAAAAGAATAACGGGTTGGCGTACAGGTGGAGGCTGAGCAGTAACCACTGGTAAACTTCAATCCTTGCTTCGCTAGTTTATCGATATTCGGAGTTTTTAGATTTTTGGGCTTGGCTCCGTAGCAACCAAGGTCTCCATAGCCTAAGTCATCAGCCATGATGACGATTACATTTGGTTTTTTTGCAACTGCAGTGAGTGCGAGTAATACTGAGATAGAGACAAATATGGATAAAGTAAATTTTTTCATTTGGATATGCAGTAGTTGCTAAAAATTAGTTAACTAGGAATTTATTGTAGGGGTTGCTTTTGTTTTTATGGATAATTACCATAATTTTTGCTTTAATTTTGGTCAAGAAGTCACTTGCTTTTGATGAAGAAAGATATGCTGGGCATCCCTTTTTTTCAAAGACTTGCAAATGCTGAAATGATTTATTGTTATTAAGGAATTCCATGACATTTGCTTTAATTCCATTTTTTATTTCTCTCGCTTGTCTCTTTTGGTGGCGATCAGTCGTCCTGTTCAAACGGACTGTTGAGGATGTTCCAACTTCCAAGGTTAAGGGAGTGTTTTTCGGATTAAATGAGGTTAAAGGTTCAGTCATGTCGGATGCCCCGTTGCAAACTTACCTTACCGAGAAGCCGAGTGTATGGTATGAATGGAGTATTTCAGAGCATTGGAAGAAAACGGAACGCTACAGGGACAAGGATGGGAATCAAAAGACCCGTACCAAAAGTGGCTGGCGGAAGGTTGATTCAGGAGGGAGTTTTCAATCATTCTTTCTAAAGGATGATACGGGTGAGTTACTCATCGAACCGGAAGGTGCAAAGGTTGATGCTCCATCCACTATGTCTTCCAGTTGCAGTCCGACGGATCCTTTCTACTACGAAAAGGGACCTGACCGAGCGATTGCGAATTCAACCCATCGGAGAAGGTTTTCAGAGCGCTCTCTGACTCCCAATGACGAACTTTACATTCTTGGTCCGGCCAAATTGAGGCAAGAGGTTGCTAAGCCAATGATTGCCCAAAGCAAGGAGGCCAAGTATTATTTCATTTCGACCAAGTCCGAGACTCAGATTATCCGATCGAAGAATGTTTGGGCTTTTATTATTATTATCTTTTCCTTCGTAGCCGCTTTAGTTGTTCCCGTAGTCGCGATTTCGGTTGAGACTGGAGTAGAACCCCAAGAAGTCATGCTTGAGAACCCTGGTTGGATCTTTGTGTCGGGTCTTATCTTTCTTGCAGTTGCCAGTCTTTTTTACCTCACGATATTGTATAATGGTTTGATCCGGGTGCGTAATCGTCTCATCCATGCTATGGGTCTCATTGAAATTCAATTGAAGCGCCGTCACGACTTGATACCCAGCTTACTAAAATGTGTAAAGGGAATCGCGTCATACGAAACTGAAGTGCAGGAACTCGTTGCATCCTATCGTTCTTTGGGGGCGAACGAAACGAGTCGTGAACCAGGTGAGATTGCTGAGAAAATCAACCAAGGAGCAGGTTTCGTTCGTGGTTTGTTTGTGTTGTCTGAAAATTACCCTGATTTGAGTGCGGATCAAAATTATGATTCTTTCATGAGGGCATTGCTCGACACCGAAGACCGGATTGCCTTAGCCCGCCAATTTTATAATGACAGCCTGCTTGCACTTCAGGACCGTTTGCTTACCTTTCCAGATGTTTTGGTTGCCAAATGGTTTCGCTTTCGAGCGGGGAAAAACCTTAGTCTTCTTCCTGATCCAGAGATGGCACAGGCTCCGAAGGTTTCTATTTGAACTGACAAACTTACTATTCTCGCGAAGAACCCTAACGATTCATTATCTGTTCGATCTCTTCAGCCTCGATAGGAATTTTGGACATCAGATTAACGGGTCCATTTTTTGTAATTTGAATATTATCTTCCAGGCGAACTCCAAACCCTTCTTCAGGTAAATAAATTCCGGGTTCCACGGTAAAGACCGAGTTTTCCCGGAAGACTGGCTGACCATTTGATACATCGTGAACGTCGAGGCCAAGAGAATGCCCTAATCCATGCATGTAGAATTTTCTGCAGGCTGGTTGATCGGGGTCCTGTTTTTTGACTTGTGCGTTTGTTATGAGATTGAGACGAAGCATTTCTTCGGTCATCATGTCATGAGAATCATTTTGCCATTCTTTGAGGGGTTTTCCAATCGTAGCATTATTAATGCACTGACGTAGAACTCGCAAAACTGCATTATAGACCTGCTTTTGCCGACGTGAGAATTTACCGCTTACTGGAATAGTGCGGGTAAGGTCGGCATTGTAATTAGCATAGCAGGCACCAACATCCATAAGGAGAAGTTGTCCCTTTCTGCAGGTTTGGTCATTCTGTAAATAGTGCAAAACACAGGCATTGGTTCCGGATGCGATGATTGGGGTGTAGGCAAATTTGCTTCTTCGACGAATGAATTCCTTCGCCCATTCCGCTTCGATTTCGTACTCAGTAATACCGGGCTTGATCCTACGAAGAACTTTGCTGAAACCACGGCTGGTTACATCGATTGCCGTTTTGATCAATTTGATTTCCTCTGCACTTTTACAAAAGCGCAGGTCGTGCAGATATGGGGCCAAGCGTTCAATTTTATGAAGAGGGTAATCTTTGAGAACTTTTCGGTTAAACCGTTGTTCCCTCGTTTCCACTTCATTGGCTGCACGGCTGTGTTCGTTTTCATTAAGATAAAAAACTTCGGCCTCTGCCGCAAGAAGTTGAAAAATATTGTCGAAATCTTGGATCCAATAAACGGTCTGTATGCCTGAAATTTTTTGTGCGTCTTCTTTGCTGTGTTTATAACCTTCCCAAATTTTTAAATGTTCGCTTGGTTGACGAACGAACAAAATTTCCCGATGCTTGGGGTTGGAACAATCTGGGAACAGAACGAGTAAGCTTTCTTCCTGTTCAATGCCCGAAAGGTAAAAGAGATCGGAATTGGGATGGAGTGGAAGTGTGCCGTCTGCATTTGTGGGCAGCACATCATTCGCGTTCGCAACTGCAATTGCTTTATCGGGTAATTTGCCACAAAGTTTTTTGCGGTTGTTTGAGAAAAGTTTTGAGCTTATGGAGAGGTGTCGCATGTGTTTGAGGTGAAAGGGATAACTAAAACATCCTCCAAATTGTTCGCAAGCACCAAGCTTTCTTCAACACCTTAATTTAAGGACAACCTTATTTTGAATTTGTCCAAAGATTCAGTTTTTAGCAGTACTTAGATTATGCACAAGAAATTATACGCCCTGCTTACATTATTCAGCCTTTCCACATTATGGGCAGAAAAACCGAACATAATATACATAATTTGCGATGACCTTGGGTATGGGGATATTGAGTGTTTAAATCCGCAAAAGGGTAAAATACCGACCCCTCATGTGGATAAGCTTGCTGCTCAGGGCATGGTTTTCACAGATGCACATTCTGGATCCTCAGTCTGTACTCCCACCCGTTACGGAGTTTTAACGGGTCGATACAGTTGGCGTACGAGCCTCCAGTCCGGAGTTGTTCAAGGCTTTGCTCCCTGTCTGATTACAAAAGACCGTCCAACGGTACCTGGTTTTTTGAAAAAGAATGGATATGACACTGCAATCATCGGGAAGTGGCATCTCAATTTTAAATATTTGGATCCTCAAAACGAAGAAGAATATTCCCGGGCGAAATACAAAAGCCCACCCGTCGGAGCTAAGATTCCAGATGGACCCATTCATCGGGGATTTGATTATTTTCATGGATTTCATCATGCCCGTAATATGGAAGCTGTCATTGAGAATAATAAGGTGATAGCTCATGACCCCGTAATCAACATGCTCCCCCGTTTAACTCGCAAATCCGTTGAGTATATCGAATCGCGAAAAGATTCGAAGAAACCGTTTTTCCTTTATGTGCCTCTTGGCTCTCCCCATACCCCGATCGTTCCCACTCCCGAATGGGAGGGGAAGAGTGGTTTGGGAGCATATGGAGATTTTGTCATGCAGACAGAAAATGTGGTGGGTGAAATACAATCTGCACTTAAACGAATCAATGCGGATCAGAATACCATGATTATATTCACCAGTGATAATGGTTGCTCGAAGGCAGCAGGAATTAACAAACTTGCTGAGCAGGGCCATGTGGTGAGTGCCGATCTCCGCGGATCGAAAGCGGATCTTTGGGATGGTGGACATAGGATTCCATTTATCGTGAAATGGCCCGGAAAGGTGAAGCCGGGTTCAGAATCGGATCAATTGATCTGCCTCACTGATCTCTTTTCTACTATGTCCGATCTATTGGGACAAGAATTGCCTCAAAATGGGGCGGAAGACAGCGTAAGTTTTCTACCTGCGCTTTACGGGAAGAAGATTGTATCGACTCGAAATGGCGTGATTCATCATTCCATAAGCGGTCACTTTGCTTATCGGCAGGGACCATGGAAACTCTTACTTGCAAAGGCATCTGGGGGTTGGACTTCTCCTAACGAAAGGCAGGCACCTGCCGGGTCTCCACTCGGCCAATTGTATAACATGTCGACGGATCTGGGTGAAAAAAAGAATCTATATAAGGAAAAACCTGAAATGGTTCTTTCGCTACTTGCCCTGCTTGAAAAAGATATCAAGCGGGGAAGAAGTACAAAAGGACCTAGATCCCAAAATGATATCAACGATATAAAGATTTGGAAGAGTGGTCAGCCTAAGAAAAAGTGAGGAGTTTTAACTGTATTGCTTACGATACTGCCTCGGTGTCATACTCATCCTTTTACGAAATTGTGCAGTAAAAGCACTCTGATCACAAAACCCTAATTCGTAACCAATATCAGTTAGGCTTCGGTTCGATTCCTTGAGTAATTTACAGGCCTTTTCAATGCGGATTTGAACGGAGAATTGTTGAGGGGTAAGTCCGGTTACTTCTTTAAATCTACGATTTAGTTGGCGGTGTGAGATGCCATACTGATTTGCTATCATTGCAATACTGGGAGTGCCTTCATTACTCTCTTGCAGTTTTTCAATTACCATCTCCATCTCTTTGTCTCGAGTATGATTAACTGGAACTTTTTCGTATTTTTGAACCGTTCCCATTATTCCGATAGCTCTTTTTCGCCTGTCAAAAATGGGGAATTTATTGGTAATGTACCATGACGGTGTGCCTTGCTGGTTAAGAAATAATTCAACTAATCCTAATTTGGGTAATTTTTCGCGTATTATAGCTTCATCATCTTTTCTGAACTTGTTAGCCAGAGGTTCCGGGAAAAGCTGAAAATCGTCTTTGCCGAGCAACTCTTTTTGGGACTTTAGACCCAATCTCTTGTAGAAAAAAGGATTAGCGAAGATCAAACGAAAGTCTTTATCTTTAACAAAAAAAGAAACGCCGTTTATTTTTTCCATCATACTAAAAAAGTTATGATTTGGATCGATTTCTTTTAGGAAATCTTTCGGGATCGCTAGTTTTTTGTCAGTTTTAATATGTCTAACTTTTAATAAAAAGTGACGAAGTCAATCTATTGTTTGAATTATAATTATGATATTATTAAAACCCTTTCAATTTATACCCCTATCTCAATCCTTATTCCTACCTTATGAACCTCCGTCTTTTGTCCATTATTCTTGTATGGTTTTCTCTGTGTACAGGAAATGCTGTTGCCGAACCGGTTCGGGTACTCTTTCTGGGGCACGAATCAACACAACATAATTCTAATCAGTATTACCCAATCCTGTCTAAGTCTCTTGGACGGGATGCAATTTATTTTGATTATGTCACCAGTGTGAACCAAGCATTAGACAATGCTGACTATTTAAATCAGTTCGATGCACTGCTACTTTATGCCAATCATCCTAAGCTCTCCTCGGTGCAATGGAAGAACTTATTATCCTTTGTTCGATCGGGAAAAGGGTTTGTTCCCATTCACTGTGCAAGTTGGTGCTTTGCCAATATCCCCGAGTATGACCAGCTTGTGGGAGGCCGTTTCAAGAGTCACCAGGGTGCTGTCTTCAGTCCGAGAGTTGTAAAAATCAATCATCCCGCCGTTCAGGGGATCGGTAACTTGGAGGCATGGGATGAAACTTATTTTCATGAGCGGCACAATTCGAAGAACCGGACTGTGCTGATGGTGAGGGATCCTTTGCCTGGTGATCCTCATGCGGATCCTGAACCATGGACTTGGGTTCGTGAGGAGGGAGAAGGGCGTGTTTTTTATACTGCTTCTGGGCATGATAAACGAGTGTGGAATAAACCGGAATTTCACCAACTCCTCAAAAATGGAATCCTTTGGGCAGTGGGTGAAAAAGTTCACGAGCGCTATAAAAATTTTTTAGCAAATCGAGAACCGTTGAAGTACGAGAAGCGGGATAACATTGCAAACTATGAAAAAAGGCCGGAACCACTTCCTTACCAATTACCGCTTTCCCCTCAGGAAAGCATGAAGCACACTCAGGTTCCGGTGGGATTTAAACTCGAGCTCTTTGCGTCTGAGCCGGATATTGTGAACCCGATTTATTTTCAATGGGACAAACGCGGACGACTCTGGGTTGTGGAATCTGTGGATTATCCCAATGAGCTTAAGGACGGTCGTAAAGGAAAGGACCGCATTAAAATATGTGAAGACACTAATGGTGACGGCAAGGCGGATAAGTTTACGATCTTTGCCGATGGCTTTAACATTCCCACATCCATGACTTTCGCCCGGGGGGGAGTGATTTTGGCTCATGCCCCGGATATGCTTTTCCTCAAAGACACAGATGGGGACAATAAAGCGGATATCCGTGAAGTTCTGATTACCGGGTTCGGGCTTAATGATACTCATGCCGGTCCCAGCAATTTACGCTACGGTCTGGACAACTGGATTTACGGTACGGTGGGATATTCAGGTTTCAAAGGTGAAGTGAATGGAGAAGAACATAGTTTTCGTTCGGGTACCTTTCGTTTCCAATCGGATGGTTCCAAGATGGAATTTCTTCATCAGTTCAATAATAACACTTGGGGAATCGGTTTGAATGAGCAGGGGGACATATTCGGTTCCACCGCTAATAACAATCCAAGTTTTTTCGGTGGCGTTCCGAATCGTGTGCATCAGGGAGAAAAACGGATGACTGCCAAAATGATCGCGAGTTCTCCCAGATTCTATCCAATTACTCCCAATATCCGTCAGGTAGATGCTTTTAATGCTTACACTGCGGGTTGCGGACATGCCTTTGCTACGTCATCCGGGTTTCCTAAGTCCTGGCGCAACCGGAGAGCATTCGTGTGTGGTCCGACCGGTCATCTTCTTGGCATGTACGATGTTCGCCCAAAGGGTTCAGGTTTTGAATCAATTAATGCTTACAGTCTGGTCGCGAGTACCGACGAGTGGTTCTCTCCAATCGTAGCCGAGGTGGGCCCCGATGGAAACCTCTGGATTGCAGATTGGTACAACTTTATCATCCAGCATAATCCGACCCCCAATCTTAACCGGGGTGGATATGACGCCCAAAACGGACCTGGGAATGCCCACATAAATCCCAACCGCGACCGCCAGCATGGTCGCATTTATCGCTTGGTTTACCAAAAAAACCATGCTCCTGCTTTCAATCTAGAAAATGCAACATGGGAAAAACTGGTCAAAGCTCTCAGCCATGACAATATGTTCTGGCGTCTCACCGCCCAAAGGCTTTTGGTGAATAGTCAACCCAAGGAAGCGGTTCCTTCCTTAAGGAAATTACTGAACCAAGCTTCACCCGCGTCTCTTCACGCTCTTTGGACTTTGCAGGGCATGGGTGCTCTCGACGGCCCATCCCATGCAAAATGTCTCGTATCAAAAGACCCGGCATTACGCCGTAACGCGATCCGGGCTCTACCTGCTGACTTAAAGGGGCAACAAATGCTCCATGACAGTGCAACCCTTGGAGACAAGGATCTTCTTGTTCGGCTCGCTTCCTTCGTTAAACTTGCCTCCTTTCCGCGAGACAAGGGAACCCGCGATATCGCATCCCTTCTGATGCGGGTTGAGGAAAATGCCAAGGACGAATGGCTCCGGTTACCCCTTCAGGCTCTGGGTGCGGTGAAAGCCAATTTGGTGGGGTATAATAAGGGTCCAAATCTTTTGCCTAATCCCTCCTTCGAGTCTTCGGATGGTAAGTTGCCCACCCGTTGGAAGGTCCGGACTTACAGCGGGAGTGGCGGAATGGAGCATGCCATTGAGAAAAGTAAGAATTTAATAAAAACCGGTAATTCTTCCCTGCGAATTTCATCCGAAGGGGGACATGACACCAGTGCCAATGCGAGTGTGCAGCTTAAGTCGGGAGTCCGTTATTCTCTTTCTGCCTGGATTAAGGCGGACAGGGTCGAAGGGGGTGGCATGGGTGCTTTACTCAATGTTCATGAATTGCAACAAAAGGCCATGACCAAGGGTATCCGAAAGACCCATGATTGGCAGAAAGTGGAAACCGTTTTTGTTAATCCTTCCGCTGGCAGGATCACTGTAAATTGCCTGTTCGGTGGGTGGGGACGATCCAAGGGTAAGGCATGGTTCGATGATATTTCGCTTAATGAGATGGTGCCAATTTATAAGGAAATCGAGAAAGTGGAAAATCGAAAAGTGGACCTTACTCTGGCGGTCGATGCGATTCCCGGACTACTTTTCAGTAAGACATCTCTCATGGCAAAGTCGGGTAAATGGCTCAAACTTACATTTAACAATACAGACAATATGCCTCATAATTTGGTTATTATAGCTCCGGGAACCTATGACTCAGTCGGCCAAGCCACCGACTTGATGATGGCAAAACCGGGTGCTGCTGCCCGAAATTATGTTCCTAAAAATGCAAAGGTAATTGCTCAGACTCCTATGGTTCTTCCCGGTACGAAATACGATCTCGTCTTTCAAGTGCCCACCCAAAAAGGAAATTATCCATTCCTCTGCACTTTCCCCGGCCATTGGCGCCTCATGAAGGGGGAACTCATCGTTCAACCATGACACTCTCAATCTTTCTTAAAAACACTTCACCCTCAACATTCTAAAATCATCATGAGTATTGAAAAACCAAAAGTAGCCATTATCGGACTCGGCTTCGGAGCCGAATTCATTCCCATTTATCAACGTCATCCCAATGCGGAGATTGTCGCACTTTGTCAAAGAAATGAGGATAGCCTGAATAAAGTCGCTGATCAGTACAGTATCGCAAAAAGGTTTACCGATTATTCGGAATTACTAGCGGACCCGGAAATTGATGCGGTCCATATCAACACCCCGATACCCCACCATGCTGAAGCCACCCTACAGGCAATGCGTGCGGGAAAGCATGTCGCCTGTACGGTTCCAATGGCAACCTCAGTCGAAGATTGTGAGGCTATTGTCAAACTCTCTGCCGAGAGCGGCATGAAGTATATGATGATGGAGACCGTGGTTTATGCCCGGGAATTTCTTTATATGAAAGAACTTTACGATAATGGTGAATTGGGCAAACTGCAGTTTCTCAAGGCGAGCCACCAGCAGGATATGGACGGTTGGCCTGGATACTGGCCCGGCCTTCCACCGATGCATTATGCCACGCATTGTGTCGGTCCAGTTCTTGGATTGGGAAGACACGAAGCAGAATATGTCAGTTGTTTTCCAAGCGGAACTATTCGTGAGGAAATGCATGGTCATTATAATTCTCCTTTCGCTGTCGAGACTACTCATTTAAAATTTCGCAACAGCGATCTGAGTGCCCAAGTCTATCGTTCTCTTTTTGATGTGGCCCGACAATATCGGGAAAGTTTTGAAGTCTACGGATCCGATAAAACGGTGGAATGGCCCCTAATCGAGGGCGAGCCGCTTGTTGTGCATACCGCGAAAAAACCGGAACCACAGATTCCCGAAAAAGTAGAATGTCCAGACTTTGCCAAGTTATTACCGAAAGAGATTGCACCATTCACCACCGGTGGCGTTTACTCCAATGAGGATGGAGAGGAACATTTGAGTTTTACTCAGGGCGCGGGGCACGGTGGGTCGCACCCACATTTGGTCCATCAATTCGTAGAACTGGTCCGTGGAGAAGGGGAGGGTTATCCCAATGCGGTTCAGTCTGCCAATATTACCCTGACCGGTATTCTTGCTCATGAGTCCGCCCTCAAGGGAGGAGAGATTATTCGCCTCCCTGAATGGAGTATGAGTTCCTGATTCGGTCAGACTCGAAATGAGAAATTATTTCATAAGCCTGCTTCTACTGATTTGGGTTTGGGCCTTTGGGGAATCAAAGCCCAATGTCCTGTTCATCAGCATTGATGATCTCAATGACTACATCTCACCGCTGGACAATCATCCCGGAATCAAGACCCCGAACTTCGACCGATTGGCGAAACGATCCGTCACCTTTGCCAATGCTCATTGTGCCGCTCCCGCCTGCCATCCTTCCCGGGTGGCGGTAATGACGGGCGTGCATCCCGTCCGTTCCGGTATATATCGGAATATGTTCAGAGCCCACGGTCCGCGTTGGCGGCATGAGTCAAGGGTTTTGGAAAAGGCCGTGGTTTTATCTCAGCATTTTCGTGATCATGGATATTGGGCTGCCGGTGGAGGGAAGATTTTTCATACCCTCCAATGGACTCCGGGAGATTCCCAGAATGATCCTGATGCATGGGATGAGTATCGGGGAGACCCGCTCGATCCTATCTCCGCGGATTGGCCCCGACCGGAGAGCACCAAAATTAATCAAAATAAGGGATTCATTGGCAAACGCCCTTTGGGCAATCATTACTTCGGTGCTGCGGTCATTGAACAAGAAGACGACACCCATGGCGACCACCTTGTAGTGGACTGGGCGATCGAGCGGATGGAAGAAAAGAACGACAAGCCTTTGTTTTTAGCTGTGGGTTTATTTCGTCCACACATTCCATTTGAAGTTTCTCAAAAGTGGTTTGATCTCTACCCGATGGAAAAAGTTCAACTTCCGAAATACTTAAAAAATGACCTGGAGGATGCCCGTCCACATGGACGTATGGGTTGGCACAAATGGGTTACCGAAAACAAACAATGGAAGCACCTGATGCGGGGTTATCTTGCCAGTATTAGCTATGTGGATCATCAGGTTGGCCGTTTGTTGGACGCCCTTGACTCTTCTGGACTTAAGGAGAATACAATTGTCGTATTATGGACGGATCATGGTTTTCATATTGGTGAAAAAGAGAATTGGGAAAAATTCGCCTTATGGGATCAGACTACCCGGGTGCCGTTATTTATTCATGCTCCTGGGGTCAGTAAG
>OCVR010002650.1_pt1 | contig 13289 bp, 20 predicted proteins | sample 1539091 | NCBI WGS metagenome assembly OCVR01 (sample SAMEA3355530, study PRJEB22509) | marine metagenome | biome: marine; feature: coastal ocean; material: water | place: USA | collected 2010-08-07 | depth 16 m | reverse complement strand
CTGGGTCCCAGTCATAAAAATTAATCCATTTAGCCGCTGGACGATTGTGTTGAATACCTGGATTAACTCTGAAATATAAGAAACCACCTGACTTGACCATGTGAACAACATTCTCAAGTTCACCTAGTATCTTGTCGCTACTACCAAAATTGATACTACCTAGACAAATAGCAACGTCATATTCGATATCTGGTTTGTAATCTAACGTATGAACACTGATATCTGCTTTATCATTATATGGGTCGATACCAACTAGATTTTTAATCTTTCCTTTGAACTCATTAAATCCACACCCGATATCTATTACATTCGCTGGATTCATAGCATTTACTTCATCAATAATCGCAAGACCACTGTACTTATACTTTTTTGTCTCTGCATGCCAAACATTACCGAAATAATTACGCAAACACTCTCTATCAATTTGTTCTGATAATGCATGAATTTCACTATCATCGATTTGACTTAGTTCAACATCAAACACTCCATTCACAACTTGACAATACGCATGTTTGTCTGATTTTAAGTTTGGATTGGTTTTAAGGATTCTGTCTAGTTCGTTTAAGATTTTTAGATTCATATTATTTAGATTTCTTTAATGATATAATATATCAAGTATAACACATACAGTCGTATTACGCAATAGTTAAATTGTATTTAGTTGAAATCGTTCTATGGCTTCAAATAATGCTTTGAAGTTTCCATGACCGAATCCTGTATTGCCTTTTCGTTGTATGATTTCAAAAAATACTGGACCTACTATTTCTTTAGTAAAGACTTGTAACAATATGCCATCTTTTTTACTACCATCGATTAAAATGCCTAACTCACGCAAATCATCAATGTTTTCTTCATGGTAATCAATTCTTTCATCAATCATATCATAATATGTGTCTGGAGTATCTAAAAACTGTATGCCATTTGCTCTTAATTGTTTGACCGTTGAGTAGATATCATCTGTTTCTAATGCGATATGTTGTACACCTTCACCGTTAAAATCTCTCAGATATTTTGCTATTTGCCCTTTGTCGTTCTTATCTTCATTTAAAGGAATTGCCATATTTCCATTATCTGACATCATTGCTCTACTTATTAAACCAGTTTCTTTGCCATCAATGTCAAAGTACATATTTTGATACATTCCAAACCAATCAGAATAGTTTTTTGCCCATACATCAACATTACCTATATGACAGTTATGTGTTATATGGTCTATAACACCGGGTGCTTTATTCATAAGAGTTCTATAAAGTTCAGCAGTCCTGTCCATGATGACAAGACCATTAGTTTTAATAGGAATCATCTCTTCAGATACTGATGAATCAGTAAAATATAAAACAACTCCATCTATACCTTCGCCAGTATATCCCATCATTTGTGCTGGAACCATACCATTTTCAATACTTTCATGATAGGCTACTTTAGCATCATCAAAATGTAGTCCTATACCTGAGACGCCAGGTCCATGTTGTGTTACAAAATCGTGTCTTTGTATAGTAACAAAAAAGTATATATTATGTGCGTTCCAAATAACATCTCCATTATAATTTGTTCCTACTTTAGTGAGACCTAAATTAGAAAATAGTTCATCATAATATGAATGAGATTCTGCCGCCCATTGTAAAAAACTGAATGCTTTAACGTTCATATAATCCATCCCAAAATGCTTTAACTCCATCTAGCATTTCTAGTCCAGATTCAATAAATGTATCTTCATCAAAATTATCACTACTAAAGTATAGTTCTTCTAACTCATGCCACGTATGACTAGCGTGTTGGTCTTCAATTTTATCGTGCCAAAGAAAGAACGATAATTTTAATGGTGGAATTCTAAGTCCTCTATCTAACTCTTTAGAGAGAAACGTTCTGTTCTTGTTTGTTTCATTAAAGTGTTTCAAACCTTGTATTAGTTGTTTCCAAAATCCTGCGGCTGCCCAATTTTCTACTGCGAAACTGGCACCTGCGCCTACAATGTTATTTTCAGACCCATATAAACGAATTAATTCATCACAAAAAAACAATGTAGATTTTGAACCGTGTGAACGTTTGCCCATGTCATTAAATTCTAAACCCAAGGGTTCTGTGAATGTAAGTAGCCACTCAAAATGAGCAAACTGAAATCTAAATTTACTATTTTCTATTGTGCCTTCAATACCGCCATATTGGTCGTTTGTTGATTCTTTATTATCTTTTTTAAAAGAAACACCAAGTTCGTTCAACAAAATTTCTTTTGCATCATGCATTTCTTCTAATGAACCAGCATTAATAACTTTGTTAAGTTGTGCTATTGGAAATTGATTGGAAAAGACTGAAAATTGTTTAGTGAATTCTATTACGTCAGATTTGGTTAATTCTGCGTCAGCAAACCACTTACAATATGAATTGTCTGTGATAACAGGATGTGTGAATAACTCTTTTTTTATTCTTTCTACAAAGGACTCAAATGCTACTTGGTCCATAATCTCTCCCCCTTTTATGTACTTATAAGTATTTATTAAATATCAGCAACTTTTTGACTTATTATTAAGTCGCGTTTAAACCCCTCTATGTACATTGTAATTTTGTCACCTGGTTTCATATAAATTTCAGGTTCGTCTAATACTGCGTTTCGTTCCATTAAACAACCAAACCCATCAGATATATCTGACGATGCTACTGTTCCGGAACCAATTAACGTATTCTCACTTAATTCTCTTGTTTTTGCGGCATATGATATTAACTCAGCAAAACTAAAAGTCATTCCAGCCGCTGTGTCAATTTTACCAATCTGTTTATCATTTAGTTCTATAATCATATTTCCGTGTAGACGTGAATCTTGCCATAAGTTATCTCGTCTTAATTTAATTGAGTTAGGCGAGATACAAGTTTTGGCTAATGAACTGTGGGGTTTGCTTTGAAAGAATCCAAAGCCTTTTGCTAATTCTCCTGGAATTAACTTGCGTAAACTTATATCATTAATAATTGTTATATACTTAATGTAACGGCCTGCTTCTTCAACACTTACTCCTAGTGGAACATGGTCGACAATCACACCTACTTCTGCTTCAAAGTCAACTCCATACTCATATGGAAATGGATGTATATCTTCGTTCCATAACAAAAACTTATCACTTGCGCCTTGATACATCAATGGGTCTACTTTAAAACTGTCAGGCATTGTAGCACCACGGGCCGCACGAATTCTTGCCATGTGGTCAAGGTACGCACTTCCATCGCAAAATTGTGTTATGTTTAAGTCTTTTGTTTTTATCATTTTATTGCTCTAAAAGGACGTAACTCACGTGCCTCATCGTGGTATCCTAATTCTACTAATTTATTCCATACATCTTCTTCAATCTCATTGATTAAATATTGTGATTCTTCTAATAACTTTCGGGATTTGACCGCACGACATTTTCCATCTTTTAAAAAGATTTCATAATAATGTAACAAATCTTTTATATTTGCTTCTAGTTGTTTTGCTTTATCTATACTCATGATAATCTCGTTGTAATTTCTAACCGTAATCCATTAGGGTCAAAGAAATAAATGCTGTAAATCCAATCGTTGTGATTAGTAGGACCAATTACATCAATACCACTATCAGTCAACTTTTTATACCAATCATCAACATCTTCTTTAGAATCAACTTCAAAAGCGAAATGAACAATCCAATCATCACAATCTGTAGTTGTTCCTTTGCTATCTCCCATATCAAAAAAAGCAATGTAACTGTTGTCTACCATTTGAAAGAAAATATGTTTATATGGTGCGTATTGCCCAGTGCTTGGTACGTGGTCTTTTTCTATTGTATGAACATACGGTAAACCTAATATACCTTCATAAAATGCAATTGTTTCGTCTACGTTAGCACACTTCCATGCAAAATGATGTAAGTTATTTAATCTTGCTATTTCGCTCATAGTGGTATTTATCTATGAATAATTTATCTCGTAAGTTATTGCAAGGTGTCGGGAAGGATTGGAAGGTTGATGAACAATAATGTTTTCAATAGTCAAATCTCGAATGTTTGATATCATTCTATCTAAGTTGAATTTATTGCCGACTTTTGGATGAACAAATGTATCATAGTCATCAAGATATGATGTGAATCCATTATCTTTAATTAGGTCATCTAATTCTTTGAAATCGCCGGGTTTGTGATGAAAGTCACCTGCTATTATGCATTTTGTATGTTTGAGTTTGTTTAATAAAAACTCAATATCTGCTATTGTGTCTTTACCTATTATAGTACCACCATCTTGTTTATCTGGATAACATGGTAATACACTACAAAGTATAATTTTATCAACTCCTGTGCATATCGCTTTAGAGCCTTGAAACTTTTGATTAGTTTCTCTAACTATCTTAGCACTTGGCAAATCATATGATATACCTGACTTAAATGCTGATGTTTTAGATAATTTGGCTATACCAACATACAGAGAATCTGTCATTTCAGGTATACTTCTTTCTAAATGAATATCGCTTATTAAAGATAACTCATCTTTTATTGGTAATCGTTGTAATAGTGCGTAATCTACATCCGTAATTACTTTAGAAAAATAATCACTACCATGTGAAAAATCATCGGTGTTATATTGAAGTATGCGGCAACGCATATTGAATTATGACGTGGGTTCTAAAGATACTGATAGTGGATAATTGCTTGCCCTACTTGCTTTCACAGTTTCTTCAATTTTTTGTTCTGCTATTTCTAAATTATACATACCAACAATTGCTTTTCCATCTGTGTGAATTTTATGGGCTAAATCAGCCGCAGTGTCTTTATCGTGATTAAACAAAGCCATAAGTATATCAACAACAAAGTCGAACGGTGTTTTTTCATCATTATGCATTACAACATAATACTGTTTAGGTTCACCTATTGTTAATAACGAATGCCCAGACGTTTGTATTTTTTCTTGGTCTTTACTTTCAATCATTATTACTCCCTCTCATATGTATGTATTTAGTTAAAAACCGTAAAAAAGAGAGACACATCATCGTGTACCTCTCTTTTAATTATAACAGACTCAATGATTAAAGTCAATTATTCTTACTTGATTTTAATAGTTTTTGGCTTCTTTTCCTCTGGAACAATACGTTCTAAAGAAATATAAAGCATCCCATTTTCCATCTTGGCTTCAATCACCTCAACGTATTCTGCTAATGACCAGTTTCGTGTAAAACTGCGATTGGCAATACCTCTGTGTAGGATTTCTACATCATCGGATTCTACTTCTTCTTTTTTACCTGAAACAGTAAGTGTGCCTTCTTGTACGTCAATTTTTAAATCATCACGTACGAATCCAGCAAGTGCTAAAGTGATTTGATACTTATCGTCACCACTTTTTTCTACGTTATATGGGGGATATCCAGCGTTATTAAACGATTGAAAGTCTTCGACCAATCGGTCAAATCCTAATAATGTTTTGTGGAAATCGGGCAGGGTTAATGTTGTTACTCTGTTCATGCTATTCTCCTTATATTAAGCAAGTTTTAATTTCGAGACCTTTTCAGCATCTCTTGTACACTAAGAACTATTTCTTAATATACATCTTTATTTAGCATTATAATCCGAGTTTTTCAGAAAATAACACTAAATTCTTTGCTGGACCAACATCTTTTGGTAGTCCACCATGTTCTTCTATATACTCTGTTAGTACTGCTTTGTACCAATTTTGCGAGTTATGTCGTGCTTGTTTATTAAAACGTGATATGCCATGACTTGTTCCGTCCATTGTGAGTAATGCTCTAGCACACTCCTTTTGCATGGTTCTTAAATCTAACGTTTCAAGTATATCAGTTGACATTAATATAATCTTTTCTTATGAAGTTTGTTCTTTGCCTGGTCACGTTTTGTGCGTTGCTTTGCAGCCGCTTTCATCTTTTTTCTTTTTTCAGTAGGTTTTGTATATGCCTGACGTTCACGAACTTCTTGTACTGTTCCCGCATCTGAGCATTTTCTCTTCCAGAGTCGTAGGGCTTTTTCAAAGTTATCGTATTCTACTTCAACTGTTGTGCCTATGGACCTGTTATTGAACTTTGGTTTCTTTTGTGGACGTTTAGCCATCTTTAAATAATACTCCGATTATTCTATTTCCGTTTACTGTTAATTGTGAATCATATTTAAAATTCTCTAAATACGAATCAATTGCTTTTTTAAAATGTTTAAATACTTCTGAACTATTAGAGTTTTCTCTTCCACGCATCTGAACTGTTATTTTCACTTTTGCGCCATCATTCAAAAATTCTTGTGCATGTTTTAATTTTATAAGTAAATCATGTTCACATATGTTAGGTTTAAACTTTATTTCTTTTGTATCAATTCTGCTAGCCCTTGCTTTTTTAGCCATTTCTTTTTCGTTCTTTTGTTGCTCGTATCTATACTTATTCAACTCAATGATTTTAGCAACGGGTGGCTCTGCTTTTTCTACAATTAATACTAAATCCAAATCTTGTGATTTAGCAAGAGCAATTGCTTCTGCTTTTTTCATTATTCCCATAGGAGTCTTATCTTTGTCTACTACTCGCAATGTATCAAATTTTATTTGATGATTACTAATTATTTTGTTATTGGTTTTATCCTTATTATAAAATTTACTCATTTACGCCTTGTTCAATCTCTGTATTATCCTTTTTCTTTTTTTCTGCATATACTAACATTGGTAATTCAGAATCATCATTAATAAAGTCTTTAGTAATAATAACTTTCACTAGTCCTTCTTTTGCCAATTTTGGAAGTGTGAATTGAATCTTTAGTAATGATTTTTCTATTACACTTCGCAGTCCTCTTGCTCCAGTAGTGTCTTCGTTTGCCATTTTGGCTATTGCAGATAAAGCCTCTTTACCTATCTCTAATTCTACATTATCTAAAGAAAACAATTTCTGAAACTGTGCAACTATATTATTTTTTGGTTCAACTAGAATTCTAACTAATTCTTCTTCAGTTAACTCGTCAAGTCCAACTATGATAGGAAATCTGCCCATAAATTCTGGAATTAGTCCATATCTAAGAAAGTCTTGTGTTCTGATATGTTCTCTAACTGAACAACATTCTCCTTTTTTCACTGTTGCACTAAAGCCAATGCCAGCATTTGTGTTAACTCGTTTTTCAACAATCTTATCAACACCAACAAATGCGCCACCTACAATGAATAAGATTTTTCTAGTATCTACTTCAATCATCTCTTGGTTAGGATGCTTACGACCACCACCTGGTGGAACACGAACTACTGTTCCTTCTACAATTTTAAGCAATGCTTGTTGAACACCTTCACCAGAAACGTCTTTTGTAATCGATAAGTTTTCGCCTTTCTTGGCTTTCTTATCAATCTCGTCAATGTAGACAATGCCACGTTCTGCTTTTTCAACATCAAAATCTGATTGAATAAGCAATCTCTGAACTACATTCTCAACATCTTCACCAACATAACCACTTTCAGTTAATGTTGTTGCATCAATTTGTGCGAATGGCACATCAAGAAAGTTAGCAATAGTTTTACCTATTAACGTTTTACCTACGCCACTTGGTCCGAAACATAAAATATTAGATTTATCTAATTCAATATCAGTATCAGTAACGTTGATACGTTTATAATGATTATATACTGCAACAGATATGACTTCTTTTGCCTCATTCTGTCCAATAACATGTTCATCCAGATACTCTTTAATTTCTTCTGGAGTAGTAGTTATAGATTTATAATCAGACTTTTCTTCTGATTTTACTTCATGGATAATATCGTGGCACAAATCGATACACTCGTTACAAATGTAATTATTCGGTCCCGCTATTAGTGTTTTAATTTCATTCTTTGGTTTCCCACAAAATGAACATTTAAATTCTTTATTTTCTGCCAATCTGCACCTTTACTTAGTTGTTTTATCTACATCATCTAACCAGCCATCTCCTCTGACTGCTTGAGTATTTATCTCTCTTTCCACTTCTTTCTTAACTTCTTCGATTTCCTCAGGAGACATATCTTCAACTTCGTCTTCAATTACGACTTCTATTTCGGGTTCATCAATAACCTCGTCTTCTACAGACGAAGGCTCTTCTATTACTTCCTTAGTAATATTATCGCTTATTTTGGGTGAAAAGTCAAGTGGTTTCTTTACTTTTTTTTTAGAAAAGACTTTTTTTTAGAAAAAACTTTTTCGACTAATTCTTCTTGTCTACCACCAGAGTCTCTATGAGTGAAACTGTAGTTAGCGGCAAGTAAAAGTAATACGGCTAATGGGTCAAATACGAAAATGAATACAATGATAAGCCATCTTACTGCTTGGTCAATTGTATCTCTTTCTGTATTACCATATACCATCTCTGCAATATACTTAATAGGTCCAATCTCTGTTTCAATTTGTCTAATCTCTCGTTCTAATTCAAACTTCTGGTCTATTAATACATCAATTGCGTTGTTATTGTCGTTGATGTTTACTTGTAGTGTGTTGATTTCAATTGAATTATCAATCTGTGATACGTTCAATAACTCGTTTCTTAATCTGTCAAGAATAATTAAAGAGCCTTGAATTTCTCTATCTGCTTTGTCACGTAATCTTTTGATTTCATCTCTAGCCGAAGATACTACCGAGGATTCAACTCCTCTTGCTTCTTCAATTCTTACTAATAAGTCCATCTTACGTTCATTAACAGACTGAGTATCTGTTCCTCTTAATTTAGTTACCATATTACTAAGTCTAATACGTTCTTGTTTGTATTGTCTTTCAAAGTCTTTGCGAACATCTGCAATCTTTGTTCCTAGTTCAGTTAACTTTAAGTTATTTGCTTCATTCCATTCTTTAATAACTTCTGAATTTCTCCAGTAACCCCAAGGTATACCAACTACTTGTTGTGCTTTCTTCAGGTCTTCTTGTGTACCAGATTTTGACATCTCTTTAAATGTAGCAATGTCTGATTTGATTTTAGTAATCTGGTCCTGGAATGGTGCTACTGCATAATCATAACTTGTTGTATCTTTGCCAACGTTAATAATATCATTTTCATACTTCTTAGCCTGCTCTTCAAGTTTGACAATTTCATTATCTAAACTATTCATCTGATTTAAATAGGGAGCAATCTTCTCATTATCTTTTTCTAAGTCAGTAGTAATGATTGAATTCTGTTCATCGATTGCAGGTTGAATTCGGACCATAACATTGTCCATTCTTGCTTCTTCTGTATCGATTTGTTCTTGTATTTTTGAGGTGTCTACTTCATCTTCGTTATCTAATTTTACAATCTTTTCTTCAAATCTGTCGTTTGTATTTCCATATCGAGTCATATCTTGAACAATGCGTTCGATACGAGCCGTGTTTTCTTCACTGTCCGCGGCTTGTTCTAAATGTGCTTTTGATAGGAAACCAAAGATACCCATTGACGTAATAAGCATTAATACTATTACTGCGACTGTAAGATACGATTTTAAAAGAAATGGTGCCCTAGTCCAATTACGATATACCCACGATGCTGATACAAGTTTGCCAACTTCTAATGCTACTGCCATAATGGCAACGGCAACTGCTGATGCCGTAAAAATGGCCATAAGACCGTAAACTGAAAACCACGCGGCGATAGCCGCAATAGCAATAGCAGTTATAAATGTGATTATTGGAAATAACATAATAACATCCTCCTCTATAATATAATAAAAAAGCCTCAAGTAGAGGCTTTGTTACTCTCATACTGTATTTATGAGATATTATAGTGAAATTGTGTTATCAGTTATAATAAGTATGTACTTAATCTAATGATAATGTCATTCTTACTGGAACAATCGAACCAACAGTATACTCTCTGTTAGTTTTGAAAGTTGGGGTAAAATCATCAAATCCATCACCTAATCCTATTGAAACAGTTGTTGAATATCCAACTACCATTGGAACTAGTCTTCGTATATATGTTATTTCACACTGTTCTATTTGCTTGTAACCAATGATTGTTTTTTTACCATTTTCAGCCGCTTTAGCACCTATAATAGCACCAAAGATAGTAGCGGCATCTTTACCGTCACCTTTACCTACTTGATTACCTAGGACACCACCAATGATTGCTCCAGCAATTGCATCTGCCGCTGTACCTGGTGTGTTACCATACACTGGAACTTCAGTGATAGAACAAGATTTTTCTGGAACTTCTCTTATTACGTCTTGCACGATAGAAGTACTTGATATAACTGTACCATCTATTGTAACACTTGTGTTTGCTGAAACACTGGTAGCAAACAAACTAACCGTTAAAACTGTTATTGTTAAGATATATTTAAACATTATTACTCCTTTATTATATAATTAATACTAATTATAACATAAATCGCCACATTGTCAAGTTTTTACCGCTTTTTTATGAAAAATAGCGAAATTAATCGTATTTGTCAAGTAATTCTGTCTTATCCTTGTCATATCCCTTTTTAGGATTCCAATCATCTGCGTCTGCTGGTGCATCTATTTGTTCTACAATCACTGGCCAAACTTTAGACATTTTCTCATTTATATCTAAAAGTCGTTGAGTAAACTTTGGATGATTATCGGCTATAATAGCATCTGCTGGGCATTCTGGCTCACATACGCCACAGTCAATACATTCATCTGGGCTTATTACCAAAAAGTCTGGTCCTTCATAGAAACAATCTACTGGGCAAACTTCTACACAATCAGTATACTTACATTTAATACAATCTTGGGTTACTACGTATGCCATAATTACTCTTCATCATCTAAGTGCTTGCCAGTTTTCTTGGCTTCTTTTTTCCTATCCTTTTCTACCCTACTTTTAAATAGCGGTGTCCGAACAGCCTTTGCGAAAGGATTACTTCTTTTAATTTTTTTATTTTTAGTTTTTCTACTTCTTTTCATAATTCTCTCTTAACAAATAACGCCAATATAGTATATTATAACACAATTGACGTTATTGTCAATATTTTGAGAACTAACCTTTAGTTAAGACTTGATAACCACCGTAGGCTATTGCGGCATAAGCGGCAATATCAACCCAACTTCCTAAAAATAAAATAATCAAACCCACAGCAACTAATCCTAGTCCACCATGTGATGCTTTCTCTTTCATTCTATCTGTAAAATAATCCATGTGTTACTCCTTTCTAATTGTATCTCTCATTTATAAATTTATATAACAGTATTGCTACTTCTATATGTCCTTCTGTATTCCAATGCATACCATAATCTGATTGATAATAATTTTCATCTCCATTATAAGTATTACCGAGACTATTTACATAACCCTGTAAATTTTTATTTAAATTTTGCATTGGTAATTGATTAAGTAATGGTTTTTCATTGACCAATTCTTCATAATATGAATTCAAAAAGTCCATCTCTTTAAAAATATAACTTTCATCATTGTTGTATTTAAATTCTGAATAGCAACCGTCTATCTTTCTTTTATTTATATACTGCATTGGATTATCTCTTATCATACGAGCATCCATATCATTGATGCCATCAAATGTTACATATGGTACATTGTAACTAGATAAGATATAATATACTGCTCTTCTTTGTTTGATATGATTATACACATCTTGTATACTATTTCTAAAAAAAGTCCAATTCTGAGAAATAGTTTTAGAATTTATACCCGTGTAGTCGTGGTTATGGTCTGTTTTCCATCCGTCGAAACCGGGAGTCATATCTACTACATCATATTCATTCTTATCATCTCTTTTAAAAAACTGCACATATCTACTCGAAGAAGTAAAATTGAATAAAACAAATACTTTCTTTTTTGGATTATTACGTAAAAAACTCTCCAAGTTCATCATCGACCTGTCATTAGATGCTCCTTGTAATCCGAAGTTTATTGAATCTTTAAATCCTAAACTTTCAGAAAGAAATTGAGTATAAGAATTATCATTACATTCTTTTATGTATTTTCTTTCAAGTTTTTTATCAATGACTTCATTATGCCAGTTTGGAAAAGGAACAGTGTCCTCACCAAAGGTAAAACTATCCCCGAAACTAACTAAGGTATATTCTGAGAAATTCATTATAGAGTGTCAAATGTGACGCCATTAAGATGGTCACATTCATGTTGAAATGCTTGTGCCCATACTCCAACAAATGTTGATGACTTTCTTTCTCCTTTTAGATTTGTAAATCTTCCTATAATACTATTAGGTCTAGTGACTGTTAATTCTAAGTCAGGAAAACTCACACATCCTTCTAAGAATTCTTCATCTTCACTATCTTCTGCTATTGACCACTCTGGATTTATACACACGACAAAGCCAGTATCATCATGTCCAATTATCATTAATCTAGTGTTTTCTCCAACTTGTGGTGCCGCAAGACCCAGTGCCTCGTGTTCTTTCATCACTATCATCATATCATATGCCAACTTTTCAGAATGTTCTGAAAGAATATGTTCGTCACACTCTGTTTTTAATATCTTATTGTCTTTATCGACTAATTTCATGATTATTCCTTATTAATATACTACTGTATTTATCGGGGTTTTAGTTGTTTATACAACTTCGGTATAAACTTTTGTATAACTGCCATATTATTGCCGTGATATTCTTTAAATTCTTTCATAATATTCGTTTTATTTTCTTCAAAATAGTCTTTATTATCAAAGAAATCATATATTTTCATTACTTCATTCTCATCATTCTCTAAGAATATCTTTCTATAACTTATAGTATCATCAGATAATTTCGCAATCGCATCTAGACGCTTTTTGGTATAAGCGTCATCAGTTAAATCTGCTATCCAGTCATGATTTTTGTTTATCGAATAGTCTTTCTTTATATGTTGCAATGCATTAATTATTATATTTGTCGTCCCATCAAACTCCATTACCAGTGATTTAAAATTCTCTGGTAATTTCAATCGAGACGTGAATGCGTTGTATGGATGTAGATGTGATATCATAAAAGAATTCCAATTCATATTTTCGCATAATGTGAAATAATATTCTCTACATTTTATAAAATAATCTTCAATCTGTCTTATTTTGTCTACAACTGATTTTGGTATTTCATCAGGAAAATACATATCTGGCGTAATATGTTCCCTAAATGCCTGACACTGGTACGAGCAATCCCTTTCCCACATAGATTCAATATTGTTAATAATCTCATCTCTGTAAGTTCGATTTGTTGCATCATCATTTGGAGATATAGATTTTATAATCTTATCTAATTCTATTAATATTTTCTTTATTTTCTTAGATTCATATTTTGAATTAAATATATCTTCATGAATTTTATGAACTTCTGAAGGTATCTCATGCCAGACATTATTAATCTGTTCTCTATCAAAGAAAAATTCATTAGTCGATGTAAGAG
>OCVR010002639.1_pt1 | contig 13312 bp, 10 predicted proteins | sample 1539091 | NCBI WGS metagenome assembly OCVR01 (sample SAMEA3355530, study PRJEB22509) | marine metagenome | biome: marine; feature: coastal ocean; material: water | place: USA | collected 2010-08-07 | depth 16 m | reverse complement strand
TTCATTCCGAAGCCGAGCACCTCGGATTCGGAGGCGGGAGCCTCGGACGGGGAGACGCCACGCGCCCCCGCGCCGGCGTAGCCACCCTCGGGCAGGTCACCGGAGGCCTCGAGGCGGGAGCAGCGGTCGAGATGACGGAGGGGCCCGGGGGTGGAGTAGCTCATGGGTCTTGGTTGGGAATCTAGCCCATGTTCGCCCGCGCGTAGCCCCCTGATGCTGCCCGCGAGACGATTACCCGCGGGCTCGCTGCAGGTGAGACCGCAGGGGCGCAGGCGCCGCCCGGCGACAACGCGCCACCTGTGGAGTCCACTGAGGCGGCCCCGCCCCCCCTGTGACGAAGGGGTCGCCGCGGCGAACCGTCACAGGACGGCGCGCGTCGGCGCGGGCTCACTGGCCCAGGTCGATCGCGATCTCCTGCTGCTCCTTCTCGTTGATGTCCGGCTGGTACTGACCGCGGTCAATCCAGACGAAGCTGATGAACAAGAAGACGAACAGGAAGGAGCCGTAGATCAGGAGTGAGTGGAAGCCCTTGTCGAACCCGAGGTGCATGAAGATCAGCATCACGAGGGTCGCCTTGACCGTCGCGATGCCCATCGCGACCGGAAGGTCGAAGGCTCCGAGCGGGAAGGTGGACGCGGTGACCGTGAAGATCGTCAGGCCCATCAGGGCCAACCAGGTCCCGATCAGGAGCCAGAGCGGGAGGACGTGGTGGTCGCCGTGATCATGACCCTCGGCGTGGTCGTGTTCCGTGGAGGCTGCAGCAGTCATGGGAGTCTTGTGGCTTGCGGGGCGTCGCTGGTGAAGAGGAGGTCAGCCGCGCGGGCTCAGTTGATCAGGTAAAGCAGCGGGAACAGGTAGATCCAGATCAGGTCGACCAGGTGCCAGTAGAGGGCCGCGAAGTCGATCGGACCGTAGTAGGTCGGCGTGAAGTGACCGCGAATGGCGCGGGTCAGGAGCCAGCCAAGGACGAGGATCCCGATGAGCACGTGGATGCCGTGCAGGCCGGTCATGCAGAAGTAGATGCCGAAGAAGACCTTCAGCTTCCGCTTCGTGCTCTCCGGCACGTTGGGGTCGTTCCACGGTGCGAGGGGCTCGTGCCCATCGGCGTGGGTACCGTCGGCGTGGGCCTCGCCGGAGTGATCCTCCAGCGCCTCCGCCGCCTCGGCGAGCTCGGCCTCCTGGGTGTCCCCGAGGGAGTAGGCGACGCCGGGCAGAGACTCCTCGGAGCTCTCCTCCTGGTCGGGCGAGGTGAAGGCAACGGTGTTCGCGTTGCCCTTGCTCTCGTCGCCGTAGGCGCCCTCCTTGGCCTCGTACTTGTCACCAGGGAAGAGCCCCAGGTGGAACTTGTGGGAGTACTCGAGGTACTTGATCCCCATGAACCCGAAGGCGCACAGGATCGTGATCGAGAGGTTCACGATCAGCCCCGTCTTCTGTCCGAGCTGTGCGTTCCGCACGGCCCAGGCAGCCGTGAGGCTGGAGAAGATGAGCACCCCGGTGTTGATCGCGCCCATCTGCGTATCTAGCGCGTTGGACGCGAAGGTGAAGACCTCCGGGTGCATCGCGCGATAGATGACGTAGGCGCAGAAGAGACCGCTGAAGAACAGGATCTCAGTCACCAGGAAGGCCCAGATCCCCAGCTTGCCGGAGTCGAACTGGTGGTCTTCGTCCTCGAAGTGGTGGGCGAGGAAGGGCTTGTCGCCGTGTCCGTGAGCTTCAGACATTGGTGAGCGTCGTTCCAGCGGTCACTGAAGGGGATCAGCGGGACCGCGGTTCGAGGGGGAGCCCCAAAGACCGGGGCGGGGAAGGGTTGGAAGGAGTCCGAGAGCCGGCGCTTGCCGGCCCTCGGGCTGTGAAAGGATCAGTGGGAGGCCGGCGGGCGATGGCCCGCCGCGGGCACGTAGCCCTGGACCTCCTCGTCCCACTCGACCCGTTCCATGTCATACGGATCGGAGGCGACGGGCGGGTGGTCGAAGTTGTTGTGCGGCGGCGGCGAGGGGCACTCCCACTCGATCGTCGCGGAGCCCCAGGGGTTGGCCGGAGCCTTCTTGCCGCCGAACAGCGACCGCAGGAGGGTGTAGGCCAGCAGCGCCAGCCCGACGCCCAGGATCAGCGTCCCGGTCGTGGAGAGGCGGTGGTACAGCTCGAAGTCCGCGGTGTAGTCCGCGTAACGCCGCGGCATGCCGCGCGAGCCCATGATGAACTGCGGGAAGAACGCGAGGTTGAAGCCGATGAAGGCCGTCACGGCCGCGATCCGCCCCGAGGTCTCGCTGTACATCTTCCCGGTCATCTTCGGCCACCAGTAGTGGAGGCCGCCGAGGAACGCGAAGAGCGTGCCCCCCACCATGACGTAGTGGAAGTGGGCGACGACGAAGTAGGTGTCGTGCAGGACGACGTCCGTGGAGAGCACCGCCAGGAAGAGCCCGGTGAGGCCCCCGATGGTGAACAGCCACATGAAGCCCAGCGCGTACAGCATCGGGGTGTCCAGCTGGACCGAGCCCTTGTAGAGCGTCGCCAGCCAGTTGAAGACCTTGATCGCCGACGGGATCGCGATCGTGAACGTGATCGCCGAGAAGATCAGGGTCGCCAGGGTCGACTCGGAGCTCACGAACATGTGGTGGCCCCACACGAGGAAGCTGAGCAGCGCGATGGAGACCGAGGAGTACGCGATCATCCGGTAGCCGAAGATGTGCTTGCGGCTGAAGGCCGCGATGATCTCGGACACCACCGCCATCGCCGGCAGGATCATGATGTAGACCGCGGGGTGGCTGTAGAACCAGAAGAAGTGCTGGTACAGGACCGGGTCACCGCCCTTGCTCGGGTCGAAGATCCCGATGCCGAGGGTCGTCTCCATGATCAGCAGCAGCAGCGTGATGCCGAGCACCGGCGTCGCCAGGAGCTGCATGATCGCGGTGCCGTACATCCCCCACAGGAACAGCGGGAGCTTGTGCCAGGTCATGCCCGGCGGGCGCATCTTGTGGATGGTGACCAGGAAGTTCAGCCCCGTGAAGATCGAGCTGAACCCGAGCATGAACACCCCGGCCGTGGCCTGGATGACGCTCGTGTCGGTGTAGCTGGTGGAGTACGGGGTGTAGAAGGTCCAGCCCGTGTCCAGCCCGTTGGAGAAGAGCGTCCAGATGAAGAACGCCGCCCCCGACAGCCACAGGTAGAAGCTGCACAGGTTGAGGCGGGGGAACGCCACATCCTTGGCCCCCAGCATCAGCGGCAGGACGACGTTCCCGAGCGCAGCCGGGATGCCCGGGATGATGAACAGGAACACCATCACCGCCCCGTGCAGGGTGAAGACCTGGTTGTAGGTCGCCGCGTCCATGAACTGCATCCCGGGGGAGAACAGCTCGAGGCGGATCGCCAGGGCGAACAGGCCCCCCAGGAAGAAGGACAGGGAGATCCCAACCAGGTACATCAGGCCGATCCGCTTGTGATCGAGCGTGAGCGCCCAGGAGAGGAAACCCTTGGAGTGGTTGATGAAGTTCTTGTCGAGGTGCTGCACCGGGCGGACCGGGCTCTCGACGGGGATGTCAACTTGCGTCATCGGAGTGTCTTGCACCAGTCACCGGAGGATGCCGGTGTGCTGGGTGTGTCTTGGTTGGTTCGTCGCGTGGTCGTCCCCGATCGGGGAGTTGTGCCGGGCAGGTCCCGCGCGCCTGGCGTCCGCGCTGTCCCGCGGGATCGGAGGCTTCCCCCCTGGCCCCGCGGCGCTGTGTCAAATTCTCGGGTCAGTCCTGTCGGGCCACGCCTTCCAGGGACTTGATGAACTCGATCATCCCGTTGATCTGCTCCACAGGGAGCATCGGGCTGTAGATCGTCATCTGCTTGCCGTAGCTGACGCCGTTCGCGTCCACCACGACCTGGCTGTAAGGGTCGCGGATCGACTGGTTGATGTACTGCTCGTCAGCGACGGCAGACGTCCCGTCGTCAAACTTCCGCTCGCGACCCCAGAGGCCCGCGAAGGTCGGCCCGGTGCCCTTCTTGCCGTCGATGGAGTGGCACGACTTGCAGCCGCGCCGGTTGTAGGTCAGCTCGCCGATCTCGAGGAGCGGCTTCATCTCGCCGTTCTCGTTGACCATCCAGTTACCCGCCTTGGTCAGCCACGCCTCGTAGTCTTCGCGCGGCTCGACGACGAGCTTCGCGTACATGTTGCTGTGGTCCTTGCCGCAGTACTCGGTGCAGTAGACGCGGTAGGTCCCCGGCTCTCCGGAGTTGAACCAGATCTTCGTGTACCGGTTCGGCAGCACGTCGGACTTGCTGCGGTAGGCCGGCAGGTGGAACGAGTGGAGCGTGTCCGTGGACGTCATCACCATCTCGATCGGCGTGTTCGCCGGCACGTGGAACTCCTGGGGGCTCTCCACGCCGTTGGGGTACTGGAAGTTCCAACCCCACCGGTACGCCGTCACGTTGACCTTCATGCTGTCGGGCGGCGGCGTCCGAAGGTCAAGGAAGGTCACGTAGCCGCCCCAGAACATGATCGCGCACAGGATCGTGGGGATGATGCTCCAGGTGATCTCGAGGGGCGTGTTGTGGGTGATCGACTGGTCCGCGCGGACGCCCGGGCGGCGGCGGTACTTCACGCAGAACACCACCATCAGCCCGCCGATGATCGCGGCGAAGATGTAGTTGATCCACATGATGAAGTTGAACATCCGGTCCACGTCCTTCGCGGTCTCGGACGCAGCCTTCGACATCCAGAAGGTGCCGTTATCCACCTCAGGGGCGAAGGGCATCATGTGGACGCTGTCCGGGGTGATGACCGGCACGCGGCCCGCACCGGCGTTCGAGGTCACCCGGAGCTCCTTCCCGTTGCGGTTGATGATCACCACGTTCGGGTCGGTGGACGGGATGGCGACGTATCCCTGGTGGGCCTTGTCGATGTCCTCGGGGGCCACGCCGGCACCAATCCAGGAGCGCTCCTCGTCGGTGAACTTCCGCAGCGCGTCGCGCCCCTCGTTGAAGGCCGCGATCACCGCGTCCACATCGAGGTCATCGACCACGCGGATCGTCGCCGGAGCGGCGGGCGCGGCGTCCTTCGAGGCGGGTGCTGCGGCGGATTCGGCGGCAGGTTCAGCGGCAGCAGATCCGGCATTGCCGGAGTCCACGGCGGCGGATTCCTCATTCGAGGGTGCCGCCGGAGCCGCGTCGTCCTGGGCGAGGCCAGCGCTGGCGCCCGCGAGTCCGAGGAAGGTGATGAGTAGGAAGGCTTGAAGCTTCATGGTCCTGGTTTCAGTTGCTCGGCTCTCCGCCCACGGCGCCGCCCGCGGGGGTCCCGGAGGGCCCCTGCTGCGCTTCGCCGCGCCGTAGGAAGAAGACACCGCCCGCGACGGACATTGCCGTCAGTGCAGCCGCGATCTTGAGAAGCATGATCGCGTCGGTCGTGTACTGACCCGTGGTCGAGTCAAAGATGAGACAGTTGAGGAACGCGTTCTCGAAGAGCGTTCCGATCTTCCCCTCGCCGGCCTCGAGGAGCGCCGTGCGGAGGGTCTCGGGGGGCACGAAGGTCCCGTCGAGATAGCGCGTGATCTGTCCGCTCGGCGAGCAGAGGATCGTCGCGGCCTGGTGGGCGTACTCGCCCTGGGACTCGACCCAGCGGTAGCTGAAGCCCGCCGCCGTCGCGACCCGGTCGATCTCGAGCTTGTCCCCCACGAGGTAGGACCACCCACCGGCCGGGTCGGGCCGCGTGATGTCCTGCTTGTCGGAGACGAAGACGTAGTCACTGAGGTACCGCTCCTCCGACCCCGCCGCCTTCTCGGGCGTGTCGCGGGGGTCGATGCTCACGGTGAGGACCCGGTAGTCCTCGCCGAGGTTCAGGTCGATGGCGGCCATGGCCTCCGTCAACTTCGACAGCTGCATGCTGCAGAGCTGCGGGCAGTCGACGTAGTTGAGGGTCAGGATGGTGGGCCGCTCGCCGTCGAAGTAGTCGCCGAGGGCGACCTCGTCGCCGCCTGCGCCCAGGAACGTCGCGTTCAGGGGGAGCATCGCCTCGAGGTGCTGCTCGATCCCGACGCCGTCCAGAAGGTCATCGGCGGTCACCGCGCCCAGGGGCTTGGCCAGCCCTTCGCCTGAGACATCCTGCCCCATAGCCACCACGCCGAGCGCCGCGGTGGCGGCGAGCAGCGTCAGGGGGCGCAGCGCGCCCTTCTGTTGGAGGTTCATGGGGAACATGTAGTTGCTACCTGTCAGGCTTCGATGCCGGAGCACCCAGGACTTCAGCGATTCGCGTCCTCGACGACTTTTTTCATCCCCTCCGAGACAGGGATGCTCACTGTGCCGCGCGACACATTGCCCAGACCATCGTCGATGTCCGGGTGCTGGAAGAAGCCGTCGACGACCATGGCGTCGATGGCCTGCTGAGCCTCGAGGTCCGTGACGCGGGCGTCCGCCTCCTCCTGGAGGCGGGCTTCGCGCTGGTCGAGGGTGACGTAGTAGACGGCGGTGAGGAGGATCACCGAGACGGCGATGAGGATCGTGGCGACCCCGCCGAGCCACGCGATGAAGCCGACGTTGACGACGTCCTCTTCGATCTCGCGCTCACTGGTCTGTGCTTGCTCGTTGGCCATGGAACTAGATGTGTCCTGGGAAAGACGGGGGCTCAGATGTTCTGGAAGGCCATGGACTCGGGCAGTCGCGGGTCGCCGATGGCGAGCGCGGGCTTCCCGTCGATGCGCTTGAGGATCGCGAAGGCGAACAGGCCGCCGACGCCGATCATGGCGGTGAGGTCCATCAGGTCGAACTGGGGCCCGGTGGTGGCCGGGTCTCCGCCGGGCACGCCGTTGACCATTTCAGGCATCACGTTCCAGTAGAGGTCCACGAAGTGGAACACGAGGCAGTACACCGCCCACGCGGCGAGCACCGATCGGTTGCGCTTCACGTGGCGGGACATGAGCCCCAGGAGCGGGATGGCGAAGTGGCCGACGAGGAGCAGGAGCGCGAAGCCGTTCCAGTCGCCCCAGACCCGGTAGTTGAACCAATAGGTCTCCTCGGGGATGTCGGCGTACCAGTACAGCATGAACTGGCTGAAGGCCACGTAGCTCCAGAACACCGTGAAGGCGAACATGAGCTTGCCGATGTCGTGGTAGTGCTCTGAGGTCACGACGCCCTTGAGCTGACCGCGCTTCTCGAGCCACATGGTCAGCAACGCCAGGGTCGCCAGGGACGACCAGAAGGCGCCGGCGAACATGTAGACGCCGTACATCGTGCTGAACCACTCCGCGTTGAGCGACATCATGAAGTCGAACATCGCGAAGGTCAGGGTCAGGCCGAAGGCGATCATGCAGATGCCGCTGCGGCCCTGCATCTTGAGGGTTCGCGACTTGTCCTGGTCCACGTCCTGCGCCAGGGACTGGCCGCTGAAGAAGCGCGAGACCCCGATCCACACCGCGAAGTACGCGATGACGCGGACGAGGAAGAACTTGGCGTTGAGGTAGCCGGCTTTGTGCTGGATGAGCTCGTGGGCGCTGACGAAGGCGCTGTCCGCCCAGTCGTAGATCCATGGCTTGCCCAACAGGACGGGGACCACGAGGAAGCCGAGAACCAGAACCCCGAGGATCGGGAACGCGGCCGTCATGGCCTCTGCCACCCGGCGCACCACGACGGACCACCCCGCGCTCGTCACGTGCTGGAGCAGCGTGAAGAACAGGGCGCCGAGGCTGATCGACAGGAAGAAGACGATGGCCACGAGCATGGAGTGCCCGAAGTGGCGCATCTCGTCATCGGCCGACGTCCCGAGGGCTGCGGTCACTGCGAGGCCGGCGACGCCGATGCCCAGGCCAATCATGGCGGGCTTCGACAGGCCGGTCACCGTCACTTGGTCGGTGGTGGGGATTTCGATGGGTCCGTGCATGGAGCTGCGAGATTTCGCTGTCTCGAGGGCGCGGGAGGGCCGTTAGAGGGTCGGGAAAGGGACGGGAAACGGAGGACTCAGCGAGCCTCGCCGGCGGGCTCAGTGCTGCCGGCAGGGGCATCGACGCTGGCCTCCGAGAGCCGCACGTCTTTGATGGTCGGGACCGGCTCGAAGTCGACACCCGAGGGGAGGCCCGAGGGGGCCCGTTCGAGGGCCTGGGACGCCTGGATGGCGCGGACGAAGGCGACGATGGCCCAGCGATCCTTGGGGGTGATCTGGGATCCGTACCCCTTCATGGAGCTGATGCCGTTACTGGCGATGTGGAACAGCTCGCCGTTGGTGTACGCCTTGGCGCTGTCGGACTGGAGCGCCTTCGGCGACACCCACCCCCACTGCTCGGCGTCAATCGACACGGCGCGGAGCGCGACCGAACCCAGGCCATTGCCCTGGGCACCGTGGCAGACACCGCAGTAGATGCCGTAGCGCTCACGGCCACGCTCGAGGAGCGCGTCATCCACGACCACTGCGGTCGGGAAGGACGAGAGCCACTCGAACTTATCGCCGCCCATGACGCCGGCCTCGTAGGTGGCGCGGGCGGGAACAGAGGTCCCCTGCGCGACACCGAAGTAGAGCTCGAAGTCATCGCGCAGCTCGCCGCGCGGGATCGTGCCCTCGACGGGAAGCCGCATCGAACGGCCGTCTTCGAAGCCCTCCCAGGCGGTCTGGGTCTTGCGCTTGCGCTGGAAGTCCATGTCCGGCCACACGTGGTAGCGCGGCTTGTCCGAGGTCGCGAAGCGACCCTTGACCGCCAGCGAGAGCGGGATGAACGTCGCGAAGGTCACCAGCGTCATGACGGCGTGGAACCACAGCGGCAGGGCAGCCCGGGACGTATCCACGGGACAGTCTTCCATCTCTGAGGTCTCGGCCCCGAGGATCGCACGCACGCGATCAGCGTCGAAGTTCGGGTCCTTGGCTTCCACGCAGATGGCGAAGCGGTCCGCGGTCACCCGGCGGAACTTCGGCAGCTTGTGGAGCGGGTTCGACAGGTGCGGGAGCTTGTTGAGCCCCAGCATCGCGAAGAACGCCGTGTACGCCGAGAAGAGGATGACCACCTCGAAGGTGACCGGGATGTTCGCAGGCAGGCTCCAGTTGGGCTTGCCGCTGATGAGGAAGACGTAGTCGTACGCGTTGGTGTACCACTGGAGTAGCAAGCCGCAGGCCATCCCCGTCAGGCCCATGCCGAGCACGATCCAGGGCAGGATCGTCGGCTTGGTGCCCATCGCCTCGTCGATCCCGTGGACCGGGAAAGGCGTGTAGGTGTCCCACTTCTTGTACCCAGCGTCACGGACCTTGCGGGCCGCGGACATCACGCTATCGACATCGTCGAAGTAGGCGACGACCCCGTGGATCTCGTCGTGCTTCTTCTGATCTGACATCTGTTTCAGCTCCGTTGAGTCGTTGACGGCTCAGGCGTCGTGGCGGGAAGCGGGTGCTGCGGCAGAGCCGCCAGCGGAATGACTTTCACCGTGACCATCGCCATGGGCGTGGGCCTGCGGCAGCACTGTCTTGACCTCTGCGATCGCCACAACGGGCAGGAAGCGCAGGAAGAGCAGGAACAGCGTGAAGAAGAGGCCGAAGCTGCCAATGAACATCGTGATGTCCACCCAGGTCGGGCTGAAGTAGCCCCAACTGGAGGGAACGAAGTCCCTGGTCAGCGACGTGACCGCGATCACGAAGCGCTCGAACCACATGCCGATGTTCGTTGTGATGCTGACGATCATCACGACCCAGAGGTTGCCTCGGAGCTTCTTGCTCCAGAACACCTGCGGGATCAGCACGTTGCACGAGACCATGATCCAGTACGCCCACCAGTAGTTACCGAAGGCGCGGTTCACGAAGGCGAAGCTCTCGTATTGCACGCCGCCGTACCAGGCGACGAAGAACTCGATCGAGTACGCGTAGCCCACCATCAGGCCGGTGGCCATCAGGATCCGGCACATCACGTCGATGTGCCGCATGGTGATGATGTGCTTCAGCCCGAAGAACTGCCGCGCCGGGATCATCAGCGTCAGCACCATCGCGAAGCCACTGAAGATGGCGCCCGCGACGAAGTACGGCGGGAAGATCGTGGTGTGCCAACCCGGGAGCTGCGAGACCGCGAAGTCGAACGAAACGACCGAGTGGACCGAGAGCACGAGCGGCGTCGCCAGGGCTGCGAGGAGCAGGTAGGCGCGCTCGTAGACGTGCCAGTGACGGGACGACCCGGTCCAGCCCAGGGAGAAGATCCCGTAGGCGACCCGGCGGGTGTTGTTCACCGCGCGGTCCCGGAAGGTCGCGAGGTCGGGCACCATGCCCATGTACCAGAACAGCAGCGACACCGACGCGTAGGTCGACACCGCGAACACGTCCCATAGCAGGGGGCTGCGGAAGTTCGGCCACATGGCCATCTGGTTCGGCAGCGGGAAGAGCCAGTAGGCGACCCAGACGCGACCGATGTGGATGCCGGGGAACATGCCCGCGCAGACGACCGCGAAGATCGTCATGGCCTCCGCCGCCCGGTTCACCCCCGTCCGCCAGTTCTGGCGGGTGAGAAAGAGGATCGCCGAGATGAGCGTGCCCGCGTGGCCGATGCCGACCCAGAAGACGAAGTTGACGATCGGCCAGCCCCAGTAGGCGGGGTTGTTGTTGCCCCAGACCCCGACACCCGTCGTGATCAGGTGCAGGATCAACAGGCCCAGCATGCCCAGCAGGGACAGGGAGATCGCGAAGCAGATGATCCAGGCGCGGTTCGTCCGCTCGACCGGGATCTCGGCGATGCTGGCGACTGCCTCGGTGACGGTGGTGAAGTTCTCGCCCGCCCCCTCGATGAGGGGCAGGCGCACGCTCGGATCGTCTTCGCCCGAGGGCTGACCTCCGAAGGCAGAGGGATCAGTGATCGTCATGGCCGGCTTCCTCCTCACCGTCGTGGCTATCGCCGTGGTCGTCGTGGTCGTCGTGGCCGTGGTCGCCGTGACCGTGGCCACCCTCGCCGTACGTCGCGGGGTCGTAGTCCTCGCGGCCCTTCACGCCCTGGGGCATGGCCTCCGCGAGGACGGCGTTCGGGTTCTCGATGCGCGCCAGGTACTGGGTCCGCGGGCGGATGTTGAGCTCCGCCAGCATGGAGTAATCCCGGCCCAGGGCCTGCTTCTTCGACACCCGCGACTCGGGGTCGGTCAGGTCGCCGAAGTTGATGGCGCCCGAGGCGCACGCCGCCTGGCAGGCCGTGATGACCTCGCCGTCGCGGATCTTGCGGTCCTCGTTGCGCGCGGTGATGCGCGCCTCGGAGATCCGCTGCATGCAGTACGTGCACTTCTCCATCACGCCGCGGCTGCGGACCGTGACGTTCGGGTTCTGCGCCAGCTGGAGCCGCTTGTGCTCCGGCTTGTCCATGTACTTCGTGTAGTGGAAGTAGTTGAAGCGCCGGACCTTCACGGGGCAGTTGTTACCGCAGTACCGAGTACCGATGCAGCGGTTGTAGACCATGTCGTTGGTCCCTTCCTCGCCGTGCACGGTCGCCGCGACCGGGCAGACCTGCTCGCAGGGCGCGTTCTCGCACTGCAGGCAGTTGATCGGCTGGGTGACCGCGTCCACGGTCGAGGCCTCGTCCGCGTCGCCCTGGAAGTACAGGTCGATGCGCATCCAGTGCATCTCACGGCCGCGCTTGACCTGCTCCTTGCCGACGATCGGGATGTTGTTCTCCGACTGGCAGGCGACGACGCAGGCGTTGCAGCCGTTGCACGTCGAGAGGTCGATGGTCATCCCCCACTGGTGGGTACCGTCGTACTTCTTCTGGTCGAAGAGGGAGGTCAGCGGCGGCACGTGGTAGACGTGCTCGGTGAAGTTGGGGTCCTCCTTCCACTGTTCCTCGGTGCCCTCCATGGCCAGCTTGTAGAGGCGCTCGCGGCGCCCCTGCATGCCAATGGCATCGATCAGGTGGTGCTCCTGGGTGGTGGCGAAGGTGTACTCACCGGAGGTCTTGGCGATGGACACGCCCGTGGCGATGCCCATGCCGTCCGTGCCCCGCAGGACGAAGGCGTCGAAGCCAGCGGAGCTGACCTCGGCCTTGTCGGACCCGGCGACCAGGCCCGCTGCGCGGCGGCCGTAGCCCATCGAGATGGCGAGGCTGTCCTCGGCCTGCCCGACGGCCACAAAGGCAGCGGCGTCAAGGGTCCTTCCATCGAGGGTGACCTGGACCTTGTCCCCGGTCGTGACCCCCATGCCGTCGGCGGTCTTCTTCCCGATCATGACCGCGTTGTCCCAGGTCATCTTCGTGGTGAAGTCCGGGAGCTCCTGCAGCCAGCCGTTATTGGCGAAGCGACCGTCAAAGACCTTCGGGCAAGGGAAGTAGGTGATCTCCATCCCAGCGCTCGGCTCAGCGATCGCCGGAAGGCTCCCCACCGTGAGGTCGAGGGCCGCCACCCGCGTGCCATCCACGACGCCGTCGTGGATCGCCTGGCGGAAGCGAGCCTCGCCGTTCCCGGCGAGCCCCATGGCGTCGAAGGTGCCGCGCACCTCGGCGCGGGCGTCCTCCGTCCGACCGAGCAGCGCGGCGCAGACCTCGATGGTGCTCATGCCGCCCGCGATGGGCTTGATGAGGGGCTGGGCGATGTGGACCGACCCGTCCCAGGAGCGCGCGTCGCCCCAGGCCTCGAGCCAGTGAGCCGCCGGCATGTGCCAGTCCGACATGGCCGCGGTCTCGTCGCGGTAGAGGCCGTGGTGGAAGACCATGACGTTCTCGGCGGCGCCGGAGAAGTCCAGGTCGGCGGGCGCGTCGTAGGCGGGGTTGCCGCCCAGGACCAGCAGAGACTTCACCTCTCCGGACCGCATCCCTGCGACCAGCGAGGCGAGGCCCGCGTCCGTGGCGCCAGCCGCGGGGTCCTCGGTGTAGCTCACCGTGACCCCCACCGCGCCGAGCGCGGCGTTGACCGCGTGAGCGTGGGCGTGAACCTCGGCGGGCTGGTTGATCCCGGGGATGATCACGCAGCGCCCGCTGGAGCCCTTCATGTCATCGGCGACCGCCTTGACGAAGGCCGCGACCTTGTCGTTCTTACCGAGCTCCGCCGAGGCCGGACTCGATCAGCTGGAGGATCGCTCCGGCGTCCGAGCTCTTCACCGGAAGGCGGTGATCCGAGACCACCCCCGTCGTGGAGAAGCGGCTCTCGATGGCGTAGAGCCTCGACATATCGCCGAGCTCCGGCTCGCGACGGGTCGCGAAGTCCGCTGACATCCCCACGGAGTCGGGGTGGCCGTTCAGGAAGTCCCCGTCAAGGCTGACGACGACGTCGGCCTTGGAGAGGTCATAGAGGGTGCGGACCGGCTTGCCGAAGGCCATCTCGGCCCCCATACGCTCGGTGTCCCGCCCGACGGGCGACCACCAGACCCAGTCCGCGCCGCTGGCCGCGAGCTCACCGCCGAGGCGCG
>OCVR010002626.1_pt1 | contig 13352 bp, 6 predicted proteins | sample 1539091 | NCBI WGS metagenome assembly OCVR01 (sample SAMEA3355530, study PRJEB22509) | marine metagenome | biome: marine; feature: coastal ocean; material: water | place: USA | collected 2010-08-07 | depth 16 m | reverse complement strand
TTCCCCTCTTTAGGAAAAGTTACAAACGCTGATCGAGATTTGAGCTTCGACTTTGTCAAATAATTCAGAAGATTTTATAAAATGACAACCTATCCGAAATTGGATAGGTTCAAGCCATGGCCAATTTCACTCTTTATTCCCCCTCCGAACAAGTGGCGTCACACTTGCGGGCAGAGATCATTGCAGGCCGATGGAGTGGAACGATGCCGGGGGCGCCGACTCTCGCCGTAGAGCTGGCCGTTGACAGCAAGACAGTCTGGGCCGCGCTTAATTTACTCGAGAATGAAGGCCTTCTCATTTCCGAGGGGACAGGTCGGCGGCGGCGTATCTCTTTGCCCCCTGAAACCACCCCATCCGCCCTTCGCGTTGCCATTCTGGACTACGATCCACTGGAACAAACGGAAAACTGGTCCATATCGATGCAACAGCAATTGGCTGAACAAGGGCACAGCAGTTTTTTTGCCGAAAAGTCTCTCACCGAACTTGAAATGGATCTTGGCCGAATCATCCGGCTGGTAGGTCAGACCCGAGCAGATGCTTGGATCATTTGCTCGGGCTCACGAGAAATCCTCACCTGGTTTTCCCAACAAACAACCCCGGCCTTCGCGCTATTTGGTCGACGTCGGGAACTGTCGATCGCAGGAGTCGGCCCGGACCACAATTCGGCTGGCCGGGCCGCCGTCCGCCGTCTGCTTGAACTGGGACACCGCCGTATTGTTATTCTCGTCCGCGATAGCCAGCGCGCGGGAGGACCCGGTCAGGCCGAACGCATCATTCTTGAAGAAATGGTAGCTCAGGGACTTCCGATCGGCACCTATAACCTTCCCGGTTGGAAAAACAATCCCGAGGATTTCCATCGGGTGCTCAAGGAGCTATTCCGCGTCACCCCGCCCACAGCCTTGATTATTGATGAACCTTTCCTCTTCCACGCTGCCAAGGATCACCTCGCCCAGCGAGGAATATTGGCACCCAAACACGTTTCGTTGATTTGCACTGATCCAGACCCCACTTTCGCTTGGAGCATTCCAACCATCGCGCACATCAAGTGGCTGACTCCTCCCATCGTGCGTCGCGTCGTTCGCTGGACCAATAACATTGCCCGCGGAAAAAACGATCGCCGGCAGAGCTTTACCAAGGCGGAATTTATCGAGGGAGGCACGGTAGGAAAGCCAACGGGTGAAAGATAACCGGGAAGCCCAAAGTCAGTCATCACGTCCCAGGAAACCTCGCCACAATTAAAACAGGACAATGGACTACTGCTAGGAATTTTCTTTATGTTAGGGGCATTTGAGGGCGCTATTGAGGTGGTGGAAGAGGGGAGAGTTCAAATGGGTTTGTTCAGCGGACTTGGCCTGCTGCTGCTGCGCAGATGATAACCTGAAGTTTTACTACTTCGGGGCTTGCCAGTTAGGGATCTCACCCTCCCAGGAAACTGGGTCGGAGGCTTGCCCCTCCGCGAAGCGGTCGCCCAAGATGTCGATGATGCCGTCGTGCCCGGCCACGAGCTCGCTCATCTGCCACTGAAGGTTTGGATGGGACTCGGCGGCTTCCTCGCAGATCTTAGCGACATCGCCACCGGGCCCGGCATGGCGGCCGGGTGAGGCGAAGAGCATAGAGACGATGATCTCGTTGCGGAAACCCTTGGTGCCGATGACGCGTTCGAGGAGAGGTTCGTTAAAAGCATACTCATCGCCATCACGGCGCTCCATGGAACAGGCCACGACCTGGGGGAATTCACATTCTGGAAGAAGGCGGCGAACTTGCTCGCCTAGATGGTTACGCACTTCGGTGACCTTGATACGAGGTGCGCCGTGGTCCACGAGTGCAATGGAAGGAGAGGTGAATCCGCGCTTCTCACGGGATGCATGAATCTGGTCGATGAGGATCTGTGCCATGCGCTCGTCACCCGGATCATCCAAATCGACCACGCAGGGACTGATGCGCACTTCGAGGTCAGGCCAGGTGGCGCGCATGACTTCCACACGTTGAGGCATGTATTCAAGAATGGCCGCAGTAGGACCAAAGAACATGGGGGTCACATGGAATCTGCGAACGCCATCTTCGAGTTTCTTCAGGACGAAGGACTCGAAAACCTCGGCCGGGATGTCATTGAGTTTGTTGGGAGAAATCTTGGTCGAGTGGAGAAGAGAAACCGGATGAATGGTTTCGCCTACCTTCTTACCCAATCTTTCTGCAAGACTGCGTAAGCTAAAAGTTGCCTCTGGGCGGTAGGACCCGTTGTCGCTGATCAAATAGCAGATTTCTTCACTCATGTTTCGCCACCAAAATTGCACGTGTTGGGCGCTTGTCCAGCACGGGGCTTAGGAAAGGATAACTAATAGGGATTTGCTTTTGGGGAAAAGCCGGTGAAGATCGCTCTTGGCGGAAGTCATAGGGGAGTAAGCTAGCTAGGCTAGGACGTCTTGGATGACGTGGCCGTGGACGTTTGTTAAGCGACGTTCGAGTCCGTTGTGGTAGTAAGTGAGGCGTTCGTGGTCGAGGCCCATGAGGTGAAGAATGGTCGCATTGAAGTCGTAAACGCTGGCAGGATTTTTTTCGGCTTTGGCGCCGAAGTTGTCACTGGTGCCGTAGCTATGGCCTTTTTTGACGCCGGCCCCGGCGAGGAAGCAGGTAAAGGCATCGGGGTTGTGGTCGCGGCCGGTGCCGTTGCCTTGCAAGAAAGGCATACGACCGAATTCGGTAGCCCAGACCACCAGGGTGTCGTCGAGCATACCGCGTTGTTTGAGATCGGCGATAAGGGCAGCGGTGGGTTGGTCCATGATCTCAGCCTGCATGGCGTGGGTGTCTTTGATGTTGGAGTGGCTGTCCCAGTTTGTGATGCCGTTTCCACCGGAAGGATCAGAGCCATTGAAGAGTTGAACGACGCGGACGCCTTTCTCGAGGAGGCGGCGGGCGAGGATGCAATTCTTGGCGTATTCTTTTTTGAGGTCTGAGCCGGTATCGGTACCGTATTGTTTGTGGATGGAAGTGGGCTCGTTGGCGAGGTTCATCATTTCGGGAACGGAGACCTGCATTTTTCCTGCGAGTTCGTAGCTGGCGATACGGGCCGCGAGGTCTGCGTCACCGGGGTATTTTTCGAGATGGCTTCCGTTGAGGCGCTTCAGAACTTCGGCAGTGAGTTTGTCGTCTATGGCATTATAACCGTCGGGCCTACGTAGGTTAGCCGGAGGATTTTTTGCGTTAAAGTCGGTGCCTTGAAAAGCCGCTGGGAGGAAGCCGTTGCCGAAGTTGTTTTTACCGGAGCGGGCCATGCCGCGCGGGTCGTTGATGGCGACGAAGGCAGGGAGGTCTTCGTTGTCGGAACCAAGAGCGTAAGTGACCCATGAGCCAAAGGAGGGGAAGCCTTCCATGGTGAAGCCAGTGTTCATGAAGTTTTCGCCCTGAGGGTGGGCGGAGGTCATGGTGTGGAGGGAGTGGAGAAAGCAAAAGTCGTCGGCGTGGGATCCGAGGTGGGGGAGGAGGTCGGAGATCATTTTGCCGGACTTACCGCGGGGCTTAAAGTCCCAGAATGGTTTGGCGATGTTGCCGGTGGGACCCTCGAAAGTGACGGCGGGGATGCCGGGTGGCTTTTGGCCGTGGTATTTGTAGAGGTCTGGTTTGTAGTCGAAGGTGTCGACGTGGGAGACGGCGCCGGGGCAGTAGATGACGAGAACGCGCTTGGCCGCGGCGTCGTAGTGGGAGGGGCGGGTGAGGTAGGGGCTGTCTGGATCGATGTTGGGGCGGATGGGCGCTTTTCCTGTGAAGTTGGTGGGGTTCTCTTTGTCGTCGGCTGCGAGGAGATGGGCGAGGCCCAGACTGCCGATGGAGAGGGCGGTCTTAGACATGAAGTCGCGCCGGTTGAGGAGGTTGCGGCCGAAGGGGGAGAGGTGTTCAGGGGTCATGGGCTGACGAGGAGGTTCCGTGTTGAGGCACCGAAGTTAATCAGATGAAGGATATTTCGATCTTCTGCGTATTCGCGTGAATTTTTCTAGGGCAGGAAGGCAAATTCGTTGGAGTTGATGAGGGAGCGGGAGAGGATGTTGAGAGGGATGGTTTTGACAGCCTCTTTTTCTTCCGGGTTGGGTGGGCGTTTTAAGATAAGTCGGAAGGTTCGGGTGATGGGGTCATTGGGGGACTCTTTCTGGGCTCTTTCTGCGATGAGTTTGGATTGCTCGACCACAAAAGGAGAGTTGAGGAGGTTGAGAGCCTGAAGTGGGGTGGTCGAGACGGGACGCTTGGCGCGGACTTGTCCGCAGTCTGGAAAGTCGAAGGCGGTGAAGATCTGATCGTCGACGCGGCGCATCCGCTCTTGGTAGATCATTCGTCGCCAGGTGTCGGGACCGTGGTTGTCGGTGACCTCCCACTGAGCGTAGGTCTTTTTAATGTTATGAATGCGGAAGCTACGGCCGCCAATTTTAGAGTCGAGTTTTCCTGAAGCTTGCAGGATGCCGTCGCGGATGACTTCGGCCTCGACCCGGCGGGGTGGAAACCGCCAGAGCAAACTTGAATTAGCGTCTTTTTGCATCCCATTACTTTCAGGAAGGCTGGAGCGTCGAAAAGCCTGAGTGAGCATGATTTTTTTGATCATGGCTTTGGTGGACCAACCATTTTCGATGTATTCGGAAGCAAGCCAGTCGAGGAGTTCGGGGTGAGTAGGTTTAGCTCCCGCGATGCCGAAGTCTGCAGTAGTAGGGACAATTCCGGTGCCGAAGAGGTGGTGCCAAATGCGGTTCACCATGACGCGTGCAGTGAGGGGGTGTTTGGGGTTGGTGAGCCAATCTGCGAATTTTTTTCGGCGTATGGGTTCTTCCGTACTGGAGTCGAGTCCGAGGTTTCCTTCCATGATGGCAAAGCCAGCAGGTGGCACTTCATCACGTGGGTTTTCAGGGCTACCGCGGTGGAGGACTTTAGTTGGGCCAGGTTGAGTGAAGTGACCAATAAAAGAGTGATGAGGGCCTTCTTCGCGAAGCGTTGCAATATGGGCTTGGAGACGTTTGGCAGCTCCACTAGCTTCAGGATTCTTCTTAAGTGATTGCCGGGCGAGTTGGGTAGCGGCGAGAGTTTTCCAAGTGCCATCGTCTTGCAATGCAAGGACCCGGAAGCCGGGGTAGTAAGAGCCAGGCATTTTCTCGAGATAGTCAGTCTCGAGGTGATACTCACGGTTGCTGGAGAAACGGAATCGGTTGACTTCGATGGGTTTTGGGAAGTTGATTTCGACCCACGGCTTCTCTTTGGAGTTCTTTCGGGCGGCGGCTTTCCAGACCATCGTGCCATATTTGCCATCGTTGGCTTTTTCAACGGTAGAGCCTTTTTGAAGCATTTCAGAAGACTCGACGAGGGTCGTTCCGGTGTTTTGATGAGCGAGATTTTTGCGGAAGTTAGCGGGGCCGAAGACTTCGAGTTCATCGATAAAGACTTTTGGTGAACCGAACTCGATACGGAGTTTTTTAGTAGTGGTGTTTGGGAAAGCCATGTCACTGTGAGCCCCCCAATTTTCTTCCCAGAATCCGACGCTCTCGCGAAGAAATTTTCGTTCAGCATTAAGCTGTGGGTAAATCTCGGCAGCGCGTTTTTTTCGAGGGTGGTCTTTCTTGAGTTCGGGGATACGACCACCGAATTCTACACCTTGGAAGACCGCGGTGAGAGAATAGTAATCTTGGATCGAGATGGGATCGAACTTGTGGTTATGGCAGCGGGCGCAGCCCACGGTGACGCCCATCATAGAGGCTCCAATTGTTTGCATGATTTCATCAACCCGGTCAGCACGCGCTTGCCGGATGGCGGTTGGTTCGCGTCCGACGGTGGCGGCTGGGACGTGCGGTCCAGCAACCAAAAACCCGGTAGCTTCGCCGACGCCGAGTTGATCTCCGGCGAGTTGTTCGGTGATGAATTGATTGTAAGGGGTGTCGTTGTTAAAGGCGCGGATCACGTAGTCGCGGTAAAACCAGGCATTTTTCCGGTAGAGGTTGGATTCGGAGCCGTTTGTTTCGGCCCAGCGGATGACGTCGAGCCAATGTTGTGCCCACCGTTCTCCGAAGTGAGTCGATTCGAGTTGGGCGTCAAGGAGATGGGCATAGGCTTTTTCGGGGTCGGCTTGGAAAGCTTGTTCGAACTTGGTCACTTCTTCGGGAGTAGGCGGAAGACCGGTGATGGTGATGTGGACGCGTTGGATGAGTGAACGGGCGTCGGCTGCTTCGTTGGGAGCGAGGCCAGATTCTTTGAGCTTACGATCTAGAAAGGCGTCGATGGAATTATCGGATCCGGATGGGAGCTGAGGACGGACGATAGGCTGGAAAGACCAGTGGTCAGTTTTGAGTTCGAGTTGCTTGTCCATCTGGCCAGGCCAGTCGGCGCCTTCGACGATCCAGGTGCTAAGAGTCGCGATTTGCTCTTTGTTGAGACGGTCGCCCTTTGGGGGCATGGCAATCTCGTGCTCGGGGTCAGAGGCAACCTCCAGAAGAAAGCTCTTTTCGGGTTTTCCGGGAACGACCGAAGGAAGGCCGGAGTCGCCTCCTTTGAGCATGAGGGGGCGTTGGTCGAGCCGAAGGCCCGATTTTTGTTTTTCTTCCCCGTGGCACTTCACACAGTGATTAGACAAGATGGGGGCAACGTCCTTTTGGTAGGAGACTTGAGCTTGAGAAGCACCCGTAAAAAGGAGGCTTACCAAGAAGGGAAGGAACGCGGGACAGCGACGGGTCCGGAGAGAGAAAGTTATGCAGGCCATCAGCAACTAAGGTTCATAGGGTGCGGTGTTTACGCAACCGAGATCTTAATTTTTTCAGGGTGGGCTAGAATCAGCAAATAGCAACAAGGCGAGGGATGATGTCACCGCACATTTTTACCGCACCATACGGACACGTAGGAATTTTTTGGGATCTTGATTCACTGGATTGGAGAGACGTCGGGTGACCTTCTTTGTCTGGTTGATCGGATTAACTTTTTCCTCAACCAAGATGGGTGCAGGGATGGTTATCCAGTTTTCGAGGTCAGAGGATTCTTGAATTTCAAAGAGGACGTCACTTACGTTGAGGCCTTGTTGGTAAGTGATTGAAAAGAAATCATTGGCTCCGGCCGTGACGAGCCCGAGGGTGATGACAGGAGCGGGGTTGGCAATGTTTGGGTTGTTTCCCGTGGCATATTCGGCGAGCGCGCTGAGGCCATCGTGATCCGAGTCACGGAGATCATCGGTGATTCCATTCACGGTTTTCCAGTCTTCATAACCACTGGAGAGGGCGGTGTCAGGCATGCCGGGGGCTCCTCCGATAGCAGCATGGGCAGACCACGAAGTTGCCTGTGCCTGAACGTTTCCGGTGAAGATCATGGAGTTTCCATTTCCGTCAGCTTCAATGGGCCACGGAGCTTGGTCGTTGTAGGTGAGATTGATAAGCTCGATCGCGCCTGACTTGCTCACGATGAGCTGCTCCCCATCGTTGCTGAGTCGGCCACCAAATTCACCGGCGATCTTCCCTTGAGTAAGATTGCCGTAGCGGGCCGTGAAGGCCTCGAGATCTCTAACCAGAACAAGGCGGTGATTTGGTTCAAGGATCGTATTTTCAGCAAAGAAAAAGCTAATCCCCTCATTGAAGTAGACTCCGCTTAGATCGATAGGTTGGGAGGATGTATTGAGAAGTTCGACGAATTCGAAATCGTCGCGGTCGGAAGAGACCGCAAGTTCCTTTGCCGAGGTCGGATCGGCCGGGCGGTAATGGATTTCTGAAATGACGAGGTTGGTGGCAGCGGCGGGCACCGTATCAAGGCTGAAGAAGGTCGAGGTCAGGGGGCTCCATTCGTTGGAGGTTCTGTCGAAGCTTCTTGCTTTGAACTCAGTTGGCCCATCGAACATCACAGGCTCGGTGATATTGCTGCCATTTGTGAGATCAATTTCACCACGGAGCGTAAGGTCAAATCGAATGTCGGAACTTCCGGCCGATTGGTTGTGGATTTCCACTGCAATCGTGTTCTCTCCGTCATTAAATCGAGACGAAGGAATGGGATACTCGAAATAGGTATTTTCATCTGGAGTGCGGCCTGTCGCGAAGGTGTCGAAGTTGGCATCTGCTGGGAGAGTTGCGGTGCGAGCGACTTCTATCCCATTCACGTAAATGGCGGCTCCGTCGTCGTAGCGCAGACCGATCGCGAAGTTTGAAAAATCAGCGGGCTTTTCAATCGCCACCTTTTTGCGGAAGTAGGTGGTGGCATTTTTCTGATTTCCGCGGATGTCTGGGTCAGTGTCAATGAAGCCTACGGTAGTGAGGACACTTGTTTCGCCATATCCGAGCTGAGAGGGACCACTCGCCCAAGCGCTATCATCGTAAGTGACACTTCTCCAAGCCGTGCCTTGGTCGCTCCCGTTATCGAGATATTTCCAAGTCTCGCCGGTGATGACAAAGTCCTCGGGTTCGCGGGCGTCGTTGGCGAATGCGGCATTGATGGCGGTGGGGCTAATACCACCTCCAGAAAGGCGGGGGTCGGATCCATCAGTGGTGTAGTAAATGGCCGTGGTGTTTGTGGTCATGGTGACACCACCTCCTGCTGGAATAGACCCTCCATGCTGGGAGAGAGCAGGCGCAAGAACGTCTGGATACATGCCGGCTTGTCGGAGCTGTTGCAGCGTGCTGGTGCTGCGTCGTGGTAATTGGGTATTCAACCAGCTATTGACGTAGGATTCCCAGCTTCCGACGGTTAGGAAGTTCCACCTTCTGGCTTCGGCGGCGAAACCAGGGCGCATTTCCTCGAAGCGCTTGCGTAGACGTTCGGTACTTGCCTCAGCGGTCATTGCGCCATTGTTGAAGTAGTGTTTGTGAATGCGGTCTGCTAAAAGGATATTATAGTCAGGGTTTCCACCGGTTCGTAGTTCGGTCATCGCTCTGAGTGGGCCATTGTGGGTGACGGGGTGGGAACTGCTCCAGCCGCCTCTTGGTAGAAACCCGTCGGGATCTCTGATCATAAATTTGAAGGGCACTTCCTGGGATCGAGAACCAAACGAGCGAAACTCGCTTTCGCATTCCCCGCTAGTCCACAGCAACATAAAGTCGATGACATTGGCGATATCGATGTGCTTCGAAGCGTTAAGGAAAGGATCGGGTCCACTTATCAAGCTACGTGTCTCATTCCAAAAGTCCGCGTTGCCGTCATAAGAAGAGCCGTTCTGGAATTCCGAGCCGTTGTTGTTGGCGCTGATGGCGTCATAGTCTTCTTTTTTGCCGCCAAAGTAGTTGGATGCCATCTCGGCGTCCCAGCGTTCACGGAGGTGATATTGCCCCCAGTATTGACCGTTGAGATAGACATGAACGAAGCGCCCGTGCGGCGCAATTTGGCCCATCTCGAGCATCGTGTCATCGACGAACCGGGAGGCCATATAGCCTCCGCGTCTTGACATATCGTGTGAACCACTGCGTAGGTTAATGGCGTCAAATTCGTCAGTTGGCGGCGTATTCTTATATTCAAATCCGTCAAAAATTGGGTGTTTGAGTTTGGCTGCGCCATACTTTTCACGGAAATAGAGACGGAAACTTTTTTTAGTGAAGTTGGTGTAACCACCACCGAAATTTGTCATTCCAGCGTCTTCTTGAAATCCCGGTTTGCCATCGGGATAGATCATCTCGATCGAGCTCTTGTGCTCGATGTAGTCGTTATTATTGTCTTGAAGGAAGGGAGTGCGGGGAGTGTGTCCCGAGATGGCGATCGCTTGGTTAATAATCTCTCGCTGGGTTTCCGGAGAGAGGGTGGCGGTGTCCGGGAAAGGCGCTTGGTTCAGCAAATTTTGGAGTTCGGTTTTTTGCGCCCCATTTGTCAGTTCACTTTCGGATTTATCAATCACGGTTTGGTATTCGAGCCGGTTTGTTTCCTGGCTTCTCCGAATGTGAACATCGATGATTCGCACATGAATGTTACCGCTCACCAAAGCCACGATAACTTGAGAACTCTCTGGTCGCTCGTTGGTTCGCGAGGGAAGTTCGCTTGTCGATGCCACTGACATCAAGCGAAGGTCGTAGTTGGCTTGGGTGACCAATGAAATGGTTGGGACAGCAGTTAGGGCATCCGAGAATTGGGCGCCGTAAACATCTTCTGGAAAGATGTAACTATGCGTGTCGATATTCGTGGATTGAAAGCCAGGTTTGTGCGCGAGGGCCCGGACCACAGTCGTGCCCGTGATTGAAATGGGTCCGGTATAGATTTGGCCGGAGGTTTCACTGGGCGGAGTGCCATCGGTGGTGTAGCGAATTTCCGAGCCTGCTGTTTTTGTGGTGATTATGAGATCGAAGGCGGCGTCATAAACCCCGCGGTCAACGCTGAAACTTGTGTCACCTACCAGTCCTTCATAGCGAATACCGTTGACTTCTCCTGGAGTTGGGCTGACGAAAAACCCTCCCTTCAGATTGGTGGTGTCTTTGAAGATGCCCATGAATTCGGGAACAAAGATAGCATCTGAACTCCCGGCGCTGCTGTTGAGTCCCTGGATTGCGAGGATGTTAGTTCCGGTGACTAATCCTCCTTGGCTGACTGGATAATTGAAGAAGCTTGTCGCGTTGTCCTCGTTGCGACCGCCTTCTGTGGATCTAGAGTTCCACGCGGGAATTTCTGGCGCAGATTCCTTGTAAAATTCCGTGCCATTTAAGTGAGCGACGAATCCATCCTCCCATTTCAGGCGTAAGTTGAGGTTGCTGATACCTGATGGGTCTGCGACTTCGAAGGGGATGCGAATGTAGACTGTGGCATTTTGAGACCGCATTTCGTCACCGGCATCGCCTCCGGTGCCAATCAAGGGTTGATAGCGGCCACCGGGGCTGTCAAAGCCAATGCCCGTTGCTCCGCTGTTCCAGCTCGAATCATCAAAATTAGGATTTGTCCAATCATCCACTGGGCCCGTCGGGACATGCCATTTTGCCTGTGTTCCGGCGGAGAAAAAAGTGATGGGGGCCTCCCCCTCGATCCCTACCCCGAAGGCGACGTCTTTGGTCTGCTGGGGGTAGTCACGAAATTCGCTAGAGATCGTGGAGCCATCGGGCTTTACCAAAGCTAGATATCCGCCCTCCTCACGCTGCAGGCTAAAGCTTGTGTGGAGCTCACTCCCGACCTTTGCTCGGTCTTTGCCGGAAGCAAAAACTACCAAATACCCACCGCTTGTCATCTCGATGGCTGGCAGTTGCCATTTGGTGAGATCGTTTGGGTCGTCAGTGAGATGCCAACCGCTGAGATCTCCGGCTTTCCCTGAGGTGTTCCAGATCTCGATCCAATCTTCTCGATCACCATCTTCATCAACGATTCCATCGCTGTTATCGGCTAGAAATTCGCTGATGATAGCGTCATCCAGGGGATCTGCGTCTGCACTCTGCGTATCCCAAAATAAGATAATCGAGACTGCGACGGTGAAGAAAAGAGGAGAAATGAAAGGCTTTGTGATCATCGGTGGTGGCTGAGTAGGCGGAGCTCAGGTTTTTAGCTGATCTAAATCGGCAAAGCAATGAAGGAGAATACAGGCGTTTAAATGTTGTAACTGTGATGAAATTGCGTGGACAATCCCACGGGTCGGCGGCACCATGGGGTGGAATGTGCGTGGTTTGGCAATCTTTGAAATTGAAGGCGTTTCCGATGAACGTTTCAACCGTCGCTGCCCTTGTATTGCTCATCGTTAATGATTCGCGGGTCTTGGCGGGGGGAGTTTTTGTTGATGTCACAGATGAAGCTGAAGTGGGCTACCTTCAGTGGACGCCGCCAAAGGAGTGGATTAAGCATGTGCCAGAGGTCATGACTGGTGGTGCAGCGGTCGCGGATTTTGATAATGATGGGTGGGTAGACTTGCTCGTAACTCGCTATGACAACACCGATACCCTCTTTCGTAATCTTGGTGACGGGACCTTCGAGAGTGTTAGCGAACTTGCAGGGATCAATGTGATCGCCCCGAGTAACGGGGCAGCGTGGGGAGATATCGACAATGATGGCGATGCCGATTTATATCTTAGTGTCGCGGGTGAGTCAGGTGAGCCTCTCCGCAATTTACTCTATGTGAATCAGGGAGATGGAACTTTTTCTGAAGAAGGTCGACTTTGGGGAGCAGATCTTGAAATGCCGAATTGGCAGTCTGGTTTTAGTGTGGCTTTCGGTGACTACAATCTTGATGGGAGGCTCGACATTCATACTTGTCAGTGGGCGGTCACGGGTCCGGAAAATCGTTCTGTTCTTCTGAAAAATCGAGGACCTTTGGGAGGGTTTGTCGACGTTACGGTTGGCGCCGGGGTAGAGATGTGGAAAGACCCAGAGGCGCAAGGGGGGCTAGAGTTTACCACCCAAGCGTTCACTTCCAGATTAACTGATTTAGATTGTGACGGATGGCCTGATCTGGTCGTGGCTGGTGACTACGGGACCAGTCGCCTTTTCTGGAACAATGGAGATGGGACGTTTTTTGAAGGAACGGAGCAGGCTAAAATTGGCGATGAGGAAAATGGGATGGGATTAGCCGTGGGTGACTACGATGGTGATGGCTTGCCGGATTTGTTTTTCACTTCGATCTATGATGCGCGGAACCCTCAGGTGCCAAATTCTGGATGGGGTGTGACTGGCAATCGACTTTACCGAAATCTTGGCAACCGGGTCTTCGAAGACGCCACTGACGTGGGTGGGGTGCGTGATGGTGGCTGGGGTTGGGGAGCCGTGTTCTTCGATTACGATAATGATGGAGATCTTGATCTGGCGATGACCAATGGATTTGAAACCGATCGTTTGGAAACCGAAACACCCTTCAAGACAGATCCCACGAAGTTGTGGCGAAATGATGGAGGGACCTTCACTGATGTTTCTGATTCAGTGGGGATTAATGATGATGGAACGGGCAAGGGCTTGCTGGTTTTTGATTACGATCAGGATGGAGATCTTGACTTGTTCATCGTTAATAATGCGAGCGGTCCAGTTCTCTATCGGAACGATATGGATAACGGCAATCACTGGCTACGGGTCAAGCTGCGTGGCCGCTACTCCAATCGCGATGGCATCGGATCGGTTGTGACAATCGTTTCGGGTGATGATGCTTCCATTCAGCGACGGGAGATCAGTGGTGGTAGTCATTATCTGACGCAGAGCGAGAAGGTGGCCCATTTTGGTTTGGGTGTCTCTGCCGAGCCTATCCAGCGGCTTAAAGTGCGTTGGTCGAGTGGAATCGAGCAGGAGTTTTTTGACGTCGCGGTCGACCAAGTTCTTGAAGTGACCGAGCCAGAGAGTCCTTTTCAAGCGTGGCTTATAGAGCATTTTTCGGAGGCTGAACTTTCCGCTAGTGTGATCGTAGACCGGCAGGCGGATCCGGACGGAGACGGGCTTAACAATACCTTAGAATTTGGCCTCGGGCTCGATCCAAAAAA
>OCVR010002616.1_pt1 | contig 13381 bp, 9 predicted proteins | sample 1539091 | NCBI WGS metagenome assembly OCVR01 (sample SAMEA3355530, study PRJEB22509) | marine metagenome | biome: marine; feature: coastal ocean; material: water | place: USA | collected 2010-08-07 | depth 16 m | reverse complement strand
ATTATTTTTTTAATGTAATTATTATAAAGGTTAATTGTATTCCAATGATTAGTATATTTTTTTAGAAAAAATGTTAAATATTATTTTGCTCAAAATTCTCTGACACAAATTAATAATGCTTCCTTATTGGATTATAAAATTACGAGTATAATGAGAATAACCTGACTTTGGACCATAGGTTTGAAATTATTACAAATGATGTAATGTGTGATTATGTACATAAGAAAGTTGAATAAGATTAGTAACGATTTTAAGGTAGGCTCAACCATTCAAATTCAGCTCCAACGAAATAAATGAAGATAAATGCTGCTGCAATTGGGGCAAAAATTGAAACTGCCATAAAGGAAAAATACCACCTTGGTACTTTTGATTGTTCTATTATCTCAACTATTAAAGAAATGACTAAAATAAAAAAAAAGATAAATGAAAAAACAATCGTAATCATTGAACCTATATAATCGTCCCATAACCACAGTAATGAAAATAGAATAAATTCAATCAAAAATATTTCGATCAGACTAATTTTTTGCATTATGTTTGAAATATTAGTTTTTTTAAGTCACATAGAAATTTCTGTACCTTTATATGCGTTTTGTTTTTTTAAAAGTTGTAGAGAAGTTCTAGAGGGAAATTACTTCTTAATATAAAATACTTACAAAACTAATACACATTTAAAATAAATATATGAAATCATTATCTGTTTTTTCTTTTCTTATATTTTTCATCATTTCTCCATTTGTGATTAAAGCCCAAGATAAAGATCCAAAACCGCCATCAACAGGAGAAGAGTTTGAAAAAAAATATCAACAAAATATTAAAAAAGAACGATTGCATGGTGTTTATATTCCTAAAGATTTAGTAGATGCATTTGTTCAACTAAACATTTTGATTGATAAAGGTAGTCAATCAAAGTTCAAGAATATGGAGGAAAGTGCGGCTGTTAAAAAATTACATTTTAGTTTTGGAAGATGGATCACTCATAATTGGAGTTTGTATCCTGGTTCACGTTATTCTCATTATGTGAAAAGCATAGGCATCCACCATCCAGAGGAGATGGCTTCGTTCACCATATTAATGTATCATCGCTATTTGAATAAAAAGAAATTAGATGTGAAAGGATATATGGAAGACTTTAAAAAGAAAAGGGAAGAGGCTAAAAAGGAGAAATTGAAAAAGGGGAAAGTGCTAGAAACCTTTAAAAGGAAAAGGAAAAATTAGTTTCGTATGTAAAGGTGTTAGTGTTATCAATACTAACACCTTTTTCGTGTCAAATACAAAACTACTTTTCTTTGTTTTTTTCAAAAATAGAAGTAGAAAAAGCATTCTTTTTATCACTTTATTTTAAAATTTATACATTTGCAATCTGAAAGAAGAAAAGTAGGGTAGTTATAATAGGTGTGTCTGAGTTATCTGAAATGAAGAAAACCAATAAAATTAGGGCTTCCAAATGCGATGCTTTTTATTTTTTAATGAAACTTAACTCCTACATTTCAAGTAATACAATGAGTTCCATTTTTCAGAAAACTAATTTTTTAAAGAATACTGACAAAAAATCAATTCAACAATGGCTAAGAATTTGGTAATCGTGGAGTCCCCGGCTAAGGCAAAAACTATAGAAAAAATTTTAGGGGAAGATTTCACCGTCAAGTCAAGTATGGGGCACATACGTGATTTAGCAAAAGGTGATAAAGGTGTGGATATTGGGAATAACTTTAATCCTAGTTATGAAGTTTCCCCTGATAAAACTAAAGTAGTTAGTGATCTTAAAGCGTCAATGAAGAAGGTAGACGAGGTATGGCTGGCGACGGATGAGGATCGAGAGGGAGAAGCTATTTCTTGGCACTTGTGTGAGGTTTTAGGTTTAGATCCGAAGACAACGAAGCGAATTGCTTTTAGAGAAATTACAAAATCTGCTATTCAAAAAGCAATTCAAGGACCTCGAACGGTAGATTTAAACTTAGTAGATGCACAACAGGCTCGTCGTATTTTAGATCGATTAGTTGGATTTGAATTATCTAGTTTACTTTGGAAAAAAGTAAAAGGAAAATTATCTGCTGGTCGAGTTCAATCTGTTGCTTTAAAATTAATCACTGAAAGAGAAAGAGAAATTAAAGGATATCAAACTACACCTTTTTATAAAGTAGCCGCCATTTTTAATGTGAAAAATGAAAATGGTAGAATGGTAGAACTTAAAGCTGATTTGCCGACAAGATACGATGCAGAAGGTGATGCACAGGCGTTTTTAGAAAAATGTAAATCAGCAGTTTTTTCAATTACAAATATTGCTGTTCGACCTACAAAACGGAAACCAACTGCTCCATTTACTACTTCAACTTTGCAGCAAGAGGCTAGTCGAAAATTAGGTTTCTCAGTAAAAAGAACCATGACAAATGCGCAACGATTATATGAGCAAGGTTTTATTACTTACATGAGAACGGATAGTGTGACTTTGAGTGATACTGCATTAAAAAATATCGCTGGTGTAATTACTAAAAATTACGGAGCGAATTATCTCAGTACGCGACAGTACAAAAATAAAAAATCAAATGCTCAAGAAGCTCACGAAGCCATCCGTCCTTCTTATGCAGATAAAAGAGTGGTAACCAATGATCATGATCAACAAAAATTGTATGATTTAATTTGGAAAAGAACTGTCGCTTCACAAATGACTGAGGCTGAATTGGAAAAAACAACTGTTGATATTGGTATTTCTACCATAGGTGATGCTACTTTCAAAGCGAAAGGTGAAGTTTTAATTTTTGATGGATTTCTTAAAGTTTATTTGGCGGCAAAAGATGATGATGATGATGATGATGAGGATGCAAAGGGAATTTTGCCTCCCTTGACTCTAGGGCAGGAATTAGCTTTGAATGAAATGGTTGCAACAGAGAGGTTTACTCGGCCACCTGCTAGATTTACAGAGGCAGGTTTGGTGAAAAAATTAGAGGAACTTGGAATCGGGCGTCCATCGACCTATGCACCAACAATTAGTAGAATAATGGAACCCTCCAGAGGTTACGTAATAAAAGGTGACAGTGAGGGTAATCCTCGTAATTACAATGTATTAACGTTAAAAAGTGGCGGATTAAAGAAACAAGTTCAAACTGAAAATACAGGCTCAAACAAAGGACGATTGGTCGCAACAGATTTAGGACTTTTGGTTATTGATTTCTTGGATAAGCATTTTAAAGATGTGATGAACTATAGTTTTACGGCAGAGATTGAAGGGCGATTTGATATAATTGCTGCTGGAGATAGAAATTGGACGGAGATCTTGGGCGAGTTTTATCATCCTTTCCATGAAGTAGTTGAACATACATTGGAAAATGCTGAGCGGGCAACTGGAGAGCGAATTTTAGGAAAAGATCCTGTTTCTGGCAAAACACTTTTGGTACGAATGTCTCGTTTTGGTCCTGTTGCTCAAATTGGAGCACCAGATGAATTGGAGGAAGATGAAAAACCAAAATATGCTAATCTAAGAGGAGGACTTTCTTTGGAGTCTGTAACTTTTGAGGAAGCTGTTGAATTATTTAAATTACCAAGAGAGTTAGGGCAGTATGAAGATAAAGATGTTGTTATAGGAGCAGGTAGATTTGGTCCTTATGTGAAATGGGGGGAAGCATTTATTTCGATTCCAAAAGATGAAGATGCATTGACATTGCCAGTTGAAAGAGCACATGAATTGATTGAAGAAAAGAAAAAAGCTGACGCCCCAGTTGGTACCTATAAAGGTATTCCTTACACGCAAGGCAAGGGAAGGTTTGGTCCTTTTTTGAAATACGATGAGTACTTTGTAAATATTCCAAGAAGGTTTGATCCTGAAAACTTGAGCGATGCAGAAGCGCATGAATTGATTGAAGCAAAATTAGTTAAAGAAGCTAATCGATATATTCAACGATGGGATGATGAAAAAATTTCTGTCCAAAATGCACGTTGGGGACCAATCATTAAATTCAAAAAGAAACAAGTCAAAATTGCAAAAAAAGAAGATGGAACCCGAGTGACTCCTGAGGAAGCAGCAGAATTTACGTTAGAGTATGTGAAGGAAATTATTGTTTCACAGATTCCGGATGCCTTCAAAAAGAAGACAAGAAAAAAAGCAGCTCCTAAGAAAAAAGCAACTCCGAAAAAGAAGAAGGAAGCAGCTAAATAAATAAATTTTTTATCAATGAGAAACCTTCCAATCCAAAAGGGCTGGAAGGTTTTAATTTTTAGAGAAATTGGAAAACAGAATCCTCCATATCATTTCTTTTAATATTCCGTTTCCTACTAACTACGGAGGTGTTATAGACGTTTTTTACAAAATAAAAGGGCTTCATAATCAAGGTATTAACATCATTCTTCATGCTTTTGAGTATGGCCGAGATGAGGCTCCAGAGTTAGAGGAGTTTTGTAGTAAAGTTTATTATTATCATAGGTCCCTAAGTCCAATTAAGCAATTTTCCACTCTTCCATTTATCGTCAAGACTAGAGATATAAATACGTTACTGCAAAATTTAAAAGAAGATAATTATCCAATTCTTTTTGAAGGTTTACACACTTGTTATTTTTTGAATCATCCAAATTTAGCAAAGCGAAAAAAATATATTCGAATGCATAATATTGAGTGGCAATATTATGCTCACTTGGCAAAAATGGAAAGTAATTATATTAAAAAAGCGTACTTTAAATTAGAAAGCAAAAAACTTCGATTTTTTGAAAAAAAGATAAAAGATGTAGACGGGATACTAGCGATCTCAAAAATGGATAATGAATATTTCAAAAAACAATTCTTGAAAATTCCAATTCATTATATTTCGGCATTTCATCCAAATGAAAAAGTAGAAATCAAAGAAGGGAGAGGGGGTTATATTTTATTTCATGGAGATTTGAGTGTAAAGGATAACGAACAAGCTGTAATTTTTCTATTAAGGAAAATAATGCAAGGTGTTGATTATCAGTTGGTTGTATCAGGTTTGAATCCCTCAGGGAAGCTTAAGTCACTCATCACAAAGACTAATAATGCTATCTTAAAAGCAAATGTTTCCAACATAGAAATGGAAAGTTTGATGAAAAATGCTCACGTAAACATATTGCTATCTTTTCAATCTGCAGGTATGAAATTGAAATTGTTGAATGCACTTTTCAAAGGTCGGTTTTGTGTTGTAAATGATTTTATGATAAAAAATACTGGACTGGAGAATTTATGTTGGATAGGGGAAACAGCGCAGGATTTTCAAAATATTTTGAATGAAATCTTCCAAAAAGAATTTTCTGAAAATGAAATATTAAAGAGAAGAGAAAGATTAGAAATTGATTTTTCTAATCAGAAATTAGCCATTGAGATAGAGCGGATTATTTTTAAAACACATAGCCTTAAGAGCTCCTGAGAGGAAATTTGAGAAAACCTTAGTCTTATTCAAGTATTTGTCCTCTTCATTCAAAAATGAAACATATGAGAGAGTAGAAAGTTATAGATGGGATTAAGGCAGGGTAGTTAAAATAAAAGAATTAACACAAAATTATTACTAACTCTACTGAGTTTTTAATAAAACATTAAAACCAGAGTCTTAAAAATTCAGGTAGTTATATGTTTAGAAGCTTAACCATTTTCCTTGCTACTTTACTCGAAGCCCCTGAATTACCTAATTCTTCCTTTAACAAAAGATAACCATCTATCACGGGTTTCACTGTCTGCGCATCCATTAACTTTCCCAATTCGGTTTTTAAATTTTTAGAATTAAGCTCACTTTGAATCAGCTCTTTTACAATTTCATGATTAACAATCAAATTAACCAATGAAATATATTTTACATTAATTACTCGCTTCGCAATATGATAAGAAATCAGACTTCCTTTGTAACAAACCACTTGTGGTACATTAAAAAGAGCAGTCTCCAAAGTCGCCGTTCCACTCGTTACCAAGGCCGCAAAACTATGTTGTAAAAGTTCGTAAGTGTTGTTTTGGATAATTTTAACCTCTTGATGATCATTGCCTTGTAAAGTTGACTTATAGAAGTCTAAAGTAATTGAAGGAGCACCTGCAATGATAAATTGATAGTCAGGAAAGTCATTCACTATGCTTAGCATACTTGCCAGCATTTTCGAAATTTCTTGTTTTCGACTACCTGGAAGCAGGGCAATAATTGGTTTCTCAGAGAGTCCATTTTTACTTCTAAAATTAGAATCTAATTCTTTTTCTGCCACTACATCCAATAATGGGTGCCCAACAAATTCAACTTCACAATCATACTTTTTATAAAAATCTTTTTCGAAAGGAAGAATCACAAACATCTTGTCGATATTCTTTTTGATACTATGAACTCGACGACTATTCCAAGCCCAAATCTGTGGTGAGATATAATAAAAGACTTTGATATTATGTTGCTTTGCCCACTTAGCCATCCTTAAGTTGAATCCCGGGTAATCTACTAAAATCAATACATCTGGTTGGTAGTTTAAAATATCAGCTTTGCATATTTTAAAATTATTGAGAATAGTTCTCAGGTTCATTAGCACCTCTAAGAATCCCATAAATGCTAAGTCTCGATAATGTTTGACCAACTTCCCACCAATTTCCTCCATCAAGTCACCACCCCAATATCTAAATTGAGCTTCATTATCTTCCTTATTCAATGCTTTCATTAAATTGGATGCATGTAAGTCCCCCGATGCTTCACCAGCAATTATATAATATTTCATTTTTAATTACACTTTCTAATTTCTTAAAAAGTTGAATTTATTTTTTTTAATAATCACAAGGGCAAATGCCAGTCTAAAAGAGGTTTTCTTCCTGACCCTATATTCTTTACTATAGAATTAGTCTAAAATGTTAATTCCAAAATTGAAAAACCATATCCCAGCATAAATTATAGTTGGAATCATTATCCCTTGCATGGAATAGAAAAATTTTTTTCGATTAAATAATGCAAAAGGAATAAGGTTGATGCATAATCCTAACAGAGCAGAGGTCCGACGTCTAAAATCTCCTGAACCAAATCCACTAATTATATCAGCTGCATCTAGTTGATCATAAATTTCAAGTACCAGGGCATAACCTACAAACGGGATAAAGACACCGAGTAATAACCCTGAGATTAAAGAATCTTTTTCAAACATTATATTTCTTTTTTGGAAAGCAAAATTAATGACTTGATATTTAATAACCTAACTAAATATTCTATTCAGTTTTAATTTTGAGTGATTTCGATTTTTTTAGAGGTATTGGAATGAATGATTATCTGTTTCTATGTTAGAATTTCAACCCAACTATTTGATAAAATGAGTCAATTTAAATGAAAATAAACTTTTGAACATGGGAACAAGAAAGGATAAGGGTTATAAAATAAAACTGGTAAAATTATGGAGTTAATTTTAAAATGTTGCAAAAAAAAAAGATTCAGGAAATTAATTCCTAAATCTTCTTTTATTTTCTACTTCTTCTTGTAGTAGTACCAGTAATTGTTGTAATGTTAAGAATGATGGGATGCTTAAAAATGCTGATTTAAAAAATGTTAATGTTTGTTGATGACCGAGGACAATTCACTTTATCATTTCAGATTCAAGTGGTAAAAAAAATTAGCAAGCATCATTCTATTCTTACTTTACTCATGTAAACTTTGGAAAAACAACAATAAAGTTATTGAAGTTAATTGTTGTTAGGTTAATACCTTTTTGAATGAATTTTGAAGAACAAAACACTCAATTTTAATACAAGAAAACACCCAAATTACATTGATTTGACTATAATCTCTAAGGTGACCTATTTAGATACAATTCCCAAAATTCACTTTCTAACATTTAATTAACAAAAGTTACCAACATCTGTTAATTATTTGATTGTGAGTAACTTAAAAGCAAACTTAATAATAACTTTTGAAACATATTAATATTTATCCACATTTATACAGAATGTGGAAAACTTTTTTGGATATATTATTTAGTATTATTGTTAAAATCAAAATACCTATTGAATGGTATGTTCAAAAACTCATGAAATAGTACTATAATTATTGCTTTTTACTATTTTTATATCTCAAAACCAATAATTACATCATGAAATTTATCCAAATACTATTTATCAGTTTTACGCTTGTTAATATTAGCTTTAGTCAAAATCTATCCAAAAAAATGATGGATGAGTCAGTATATGCCAAATGGAATACCGTTCAAAGTCCAAAGATTTCAAATAATGGGGAATGGGTAGTTTATCAATTGAAACCAGGTGAGGGAGATATGAAGCTTAAATTTTTTAATTCAGTAAGTAAAAAAGAATACACCTTTGAAAGAGGTGAAAATGCCAAGATAACTGACGATTCAAAGTACATTATTTTTAAGATTACAGCTTCTGCGGATTCTGTGAAAATGATGAAACGAAATAAGGTTAGAAAGAAGGATATGCCAAAGGATACTTTGGGTATTTATAATTTAGCCACTCATTCATTAATAAAAATTCCTAATGTAAAATCATTTAAGGTACCAGAAAAATGGAATGGTCATATTGCCTACTTAAAAGAGAAGCAAGTATTTACTAAAGGAGATACGATTTCTATCAAACCAAAAAAGAAAGAAACTTACGATAATGGAACTCGCTTAACAATTAGAACCTTGGAATCAGGAGAAGAACAAATGTTTACTTTTGTGAAAAATTATACACTCTCTGAAGAAGGTGGAAAAATGTTGTTTTCAAGTACCGGAAATGATTCTACTTTTTCTGAAGGTATCTACTGCTACGACTTTTTTCAAAAAGAATTAAAAACACTTTATAAAGAAAAAGGTGAGTATAAATTTTTAACATTTGATGAGAAAGGTAATCAAGCAGCTTTTCTTTCCAATGTTGATTCAACTGATTTACGTGTTGCTCCTTTTCAATTATATTATTGGAACGGAAAATCTGATACTGCCAATATGGTTTTTAATAATACAAATACTTTATTGAATGAAAATTGGATTGTTAGTAAGAATAGGAGATTGTTTTTCTCAGGAAATGGTAACCGATTGTTTTTTGGAGTTGCACCGCCACCAATTTTACAAGATACTAGTTTACTTCAAGAAGAAATTGTGCAAGTGGAAGTATGGAGTTACACCGATAAAAAATTATATACTAGGCAAGAGAGTGACTTGAAAAGAGATAAAAATAAATCCTACTTAACGGTTTATGATATTCCTAGTCATTCGTTTTATCAACTTGCAAATTTGAAGGTAGATGATATAGGTTTGGGTGATGAAGGGAATGCAAACATGATTGTAGGATTTAATTCCAAACCCTATTTAGAAAGAACATCATGGGAGGGTTGGCCATCCTATAAAGATTTATATGTCAAGAATTTAGAAGGTGGAGAATGGGAACAAATTGCTAAAGAGGTACGAGGAAATCCACAAATGTCACCAAAAGGAAATTATATTTATTGGCATAGTCCGAGGGACACAGCATGGTTCACATATTCGTTTTTAAATAAGAAAACAACCCAAATATCGAATAACAAAATTTCAAAATTTTACGATGAGTTAAATGATCGCCCAATGCATCCGAGGAATACTGGAATGGCAGGTTGGACGACTGATGATAAATATCTCTTATTATATGATCGATATGATATTTGGAAAATTCATCCTCAATATGAGGAACCTCCTACACGATTAACTAAAGGTAGAGAGGCGGTAGACCCTACAGTTTTTCGGTATATTCGATTAGATAGAGAAGAGAGAAATATTGATCTGAAACAAGAGGCACTTTTACATTCTTTTAAAGAGAAAAGTAAGCAAGAAGGATATTTAAGTTTTAATTTTTTTAATAAAAGAATACAAAGACTCGTAGAGGGAGATTATGCGTTTTCTAATTCACCACAAAAAGCTAAAGATGTGAATTTTTTGTTATTTACAAAAGAGTCATTTCAACTTTTTCCCGATTTGATATTGGTAAAGAATAATAATTTCAACCAAGAAATTAAAATTAGTGCTGCCAATCCACAACAAAATGAATACAGTTGGGGAGCCATTGAACCATACACTTGGACTTCGCTTGATGGGGAGGAATTGACAGGTTTGTTAGTCAAACCGGCTAATTTTGATCCTAATAAAAAGTATCCAATGTTAGTGAATTTTTATGAAAGAAGTTCGCATACTTTGCATCGACATCGAGCACCTTACCCTCATCGTTCTACAATCAATTATTCGTACTATTCGAATCGTGGGTATGTGATTTTTAATCCAGATGTACCTTATCGAATAGGTTATCCTGGAGAAAGTGCCTACAATGCTGTGATTCCAGGAGTGACTTCCTTGATTGAAAAAGGATTTGTAGATGCTGATAATATTGGAATGCAAGGACATAGCTGGGGTGGTTACCAAGCTGCATATATTGTGACCAAATCTAATATTTTTAAATGTGCAGAATCAGGTGCGCCGGTGGTCAATATGATTTCTGCTTACGGTGGAATTCGATGGGGGAGTGGAATGAGTCGAGCGTTTCAATATGAACATACGCAAAGTAGAATTGGTGGAACACCATGGGAATACCCAGTTCGTTATATCGAAAATTCTCCGATATTTTTTATTGATAAAATCGAAACACCTTTACTGATTTTGCATAATGATAAAGATGGTGCGGTGCCTTGGTATCAAGGAATTGAATTTTTTAATGGGTTACGTAGGTTGGGGAAACCTGCTTGGATGTTAAATTATAATGATGAACCACATTGGCCGGTGAAATTGCAAAATCGAAAGGATTTTAATTTGAGAATGCAACAGTTTTTTGATTTTTACTTGCAAGGAAAACCGAAACCGATGTGGATGGAAAGGGGAGTGCCTGCGATGGAGAAAGGGATTCGGCAAGGGTTGGAGTTTAAGAAGGATTGATATATCTGAATATCGAACAAGAAATAACCAATATCCACCGTCGGAGGACTGAAGACTCTTTATATTGTTGGATATTGGTTTTTCCTTGTTGAGTGTTGATTATTCAAAAGATTGTACTCTTGGTAAATTATCCTCGATTTCATTCCCTATAGTCAGGCTCAGATAATGAGTACCGATATATTTTCAGTTAGGATATGTAGAATTTATTAGTATTTTTGATTTCTTTTAAGAATAAAAGATTATTTCCAAAACCGAACAACCCATCCAATGAATTCTTTTCATAGGAATAATTCAATATGCATTATTAAAATAATTATGTTGTTTTTTTATTTATGTCTATTTTTTACCACTTCTCTATCGGCTCACGGTGATCTAGATCTTCAAATTGAACGTATTTCAAAACGGATCGAAAGAGAACCACATAGTGCAAATTTACATATAAAGAGAGGACAACTCTATGCCAACCACAATGAGCCTAAAAAGTCAGAACAAGATTATCTTCTTGCTCGAAATTTAGATCAAAACCTTCTCATCACAGATTTATTATTAGCTCAATTGTTTGTAGATAATAATGAAGCAAGAGCAGCTCTTTTACACGTCAATTTATTTTTAAAAAATTATACTAACCATTCGATTGCACTCATTACGAGAGCAAAAATAAACCAGCAAATGGGGCAGCCCGATTTGTGCCAAAAGGATTTAGAAAAAGCCTTGTCGAATTTACTGGAGCCAAATCCTTCTCATTTTATTTCAATTGCTGAAGCGGTGCTATTGGCTGATGATTCTAATATTTCTGAGGCTTTGAGTTGGTTAAAAAAAGGGGAGGAGAAGTTTGGTTTTGATATTGTTTTGAAATCGAAAGAAGTGGATTTATATGTCCGAACTAAACAGTATGAAAATGCGATTTTGACTATTGATACAATTACGGAACATTTTCAGAGAAAAGAAAAATGGCATTTTCAAAAAGCAACAATTTATGAAAAGGCTGGAGAAATAGACCTCGCCAAAATTCATTATGATGCTACTTTGGAAGCAATTAATAAACTACCAAAACGAATACAGATGACTTCCAAAATAATCAAACTCGAAGTGCAATCTCTAAAACGAATTAATGTACTATCAAAATAAAAAACACACTAGGTAGAATACCTTTTGTTTATTTCCAAAACCGTTCCTAAATTCCCTTTACAAAATGAAAACTGACAACCTCCGTTTTGTCAAAATGACAATTGTTCTTTCAATTGCTTTCTTCTTCTCTTTTAATTCCTTTTCTCAAACTTCGACAGTAATACGTGGCCCATATTTACAAAGTGGAACGACCGCGAGCACGATAGTCAAATGGCGTACATCGAATAGCACCGATAGCCACGTTTGGTATGGAACAGATGTTAATAATTTAAATCAAACAGAAGTAGTCAGCGGTTCCCAAACGGATCATCAAGTTACTGTTTCAGGATTGGTTGCTAATACGATTTATTACTATGCAATAGGTGATAATGGTGGACAGATGGAAGGTGGTAATGGCGACGCAAGTTTTTATTTTAAAACAGCACCAACGATAGGTTCCTCCCAACCCGTGACTGCATGGATACTAGGAGATTGTGGAACTGCCAATAATGAACAAGAAATGGTTCGTGATGCTTATTATAATTATGTTGGAAGCAATCATACTGACATGGTTTTGTTTTTAGGAGATAATGCATATGATGATGGATTTGATAATGAGTACCAAGTTGCATTTTTTGATGTATATTCTGATAAGTTGAAAAATGCAATATCGTGGTCTTGCCCCGGTAACCATGATTATTATGGCTCAGGACTTAATAATGCATATTATGATATTTTTTCTTTTCCAACAAGTGGAGAAGCGGGAGGTTTAGCTTCCAACACAGAGAAATATTATTCTTTTGATTATGCCAATATTCATGTCATTTCTTTAGATTCTCATGATGAAAATAGAAATACAGGTAGCCCTATGTTGACCTGGTTGGAAAATGATTTGGCAGCAACCACTCAGGAATGGATTATTGTTATGTTTCATCATCCTCCATATTCAAAAGGATCACATGATTCCGATGATTCAAGTGAAGAACGTATGATTCAAATGAGGGAAAATGTATTACCGATTTGTGAATCTTATGGAGTGGATTTAGTTCTTTCGGGACATAGTCATGCTTACGAACGTTCCAAGTTAATTAATGGACATTATGGATTTTCAAATACTTACGATCCAGTTCTTCATGATATAGATGGAGGAAATGGTCAGTTAAATGGAAGTGGTGCATACCAACAAAATTCAAGTGAAGAAGGTACTGTTTACGTTGTAACTGGTTCTGCGGGAGGATCATCTTCGGTAGGAAACCACCCAGTAATGTATTATTCAATGGATCAAGTAGGATCGACTATTTTGGAAGTAAATGGTAGTCAGATGGATGTGAAGTTCTTAGATAAAAATGGTGTCGTGGAAGATTTTTTGACCTTAATTCAAAATGGGCAACCAACCGTCAATTGGACAAGTCCAATTAATGGAGGTCTTTTTTTAAAC
>OCVR010002614.1_pt1 | contig 13384 bp, 8 predicted proteins | sample 1539091 | NCBI WGS metagenome assembly OCVR01 (sample SAMEA3355530, study PRJEB22509) | marine metagenome | biome: marine; feature: coastal ocean; material: water | place: USA | collected 2010-08-07 | depth 16 m | reverse complement strand
ATATTAGAAAATACTGGCACGAACAAAAGTTCACGTCCATGTCTTTTCAGGATAACATAGGAGAATAACTATGGCAAATGACTTATTTTTTAGTAGAGATACCAAGCTAGTTGTATCAGACGGTACAACAGCATGGGAGATTCCAGTATTAGATGGCTTCTCTTTCTCTCAAGCAACAAACTCTTCAGAGGTAACTCTGCAGGAGATGGAAGCTGCAGGTGTTTCGCGTCGAGGTCGTAAGATGTTTAACGATTCGGTAGCTCCTGCGGAATGGTCGTTTTCGACCTATGCAAGACCTTTTAAATCAACAATAGATGCAGCAGACGGCTGGGATGGTACTTCGGCAGCTATGCACGCAGTGGAGGAATGCTTATGGGCAGCTCTTGTAAGTAAGTCAACTTTTACGGATGGCGGCGCGGATGCTAACTCTTCCTGGTCAGCTAGTGTGGCTAACTCAGCAACAGCCTGTACTATTGACTTTAATGACTCCAATACGGCTACACTACAAGAACTCGATATTTACTTTATAATGGGAGCAGGTACTTATGATGCTGGAACTCACCAAGTATATAAACTCTCTAAAGCAGTAGTTAACTCAGCAAGTATTGATTTTGATATTGATGGTATTGCTACTATTAACTGGTCGGGTTTTGCTTCAACTATCACAGATGAAGGTTCACAGCCTACTGTAAATATTAAAGAAGGGTTGCTTGCTACGAATAACTTTATTCGTAACCGTTTAACTACTTTAACAGCTACTGCAACTGCAGCTGGTAACATTGTAACTGCTTACGCTCTTACTCTTACAGGCGGTACTATTAGTTTTGAGAATAATATTACCTACCTTACGCCAGAAACTTTAGGGGCAGTAAACTCACCTATTGGTCATGTAACGGGTAATCGTACTATTGGTGGAAGCTTTACTTGCTACTTGAGTAATACCTCTACAGCGGGTGCTGATTTATTCGAAGACTTAGCAACTTCTACAAGTGTGATAACAAATGACTTTAACTTAGTGTTTGATATTGGCGGTGTAGCAGCTAGTCCTGCAGTAGCACCCCATCTTCAGATAACTTTGCCTACTTGTCACTTGGAAATTCCGTCGCACTCTATTGAAGATGTTATCTCGTTAGAGACTTCTTTCCACGCATTACCTACTAGTATTACAGCAGCAGATGAAGCTGTTATTGTGTACAAAGGTGTAACAGCAGCGTAAAAAAAGTTCTTGACATGGGAGGTCTTTTGGACTATACTATGTAATAGAAAATCAGAACAGGGATGAATTTTCATCCCTGTTTTGTTTCCACCAATAAATAATTAAAAAGGATAAACTGATGATCGAAGCACCCAAGACCCCTATTTCTCTAGCGAGCCTTATGACTCCTAGTAAAACTGTAACAATAGATTTTCCAGGCTACAAGGGTATGACAGTAGATCTTTGTTATTTAGCCCGAGAAGAGCTAGTTAATCTACGCAAAAAGTGCGTAACCACTAAATTCAGTAAAAAGACTCGTCAACCTGAAGAAATTCTTGACGAAGATAGATTTTTATTAGAGTACTGTAAAGCTGTTATCAAAGATTGGACAGGTTTCAAATATCAATACTTAGAAGAGCTTCTTTTGGTTGATGTTGCAGCTTTTGACCCTAATGATACACTTGACTTTACTCCAGATAACGCAGAGCTTCTTATGAGAAACTCTGGTGACTTCGATACTTGGGTCACAGAAACGGTGAGTGAACTAGAAAATTTTACTGGGAACAAGTAGGGGAGATAAGCTCCCTTCTTGAACGCTACGTAAAACAATCTGATCAAATTGATGTAGATAAGTACTTACTTATCTGTGAGCAATTAGGGGAAGAGCCCGATCCACAAAAGATGCCACTTGAAGTCTCAGGTTTTCCTGCGGAGGTTCAAGTGGCATTTTTTCTATACGGATTCCTTGAAGATCGATACGAAGGAATGAGTGGTACCTACATGGGCAAAAGCTGGAATACTTTAGAGTTTTTGTTTAATATATACGATATAGAAGAGCCAAAACTTATTATATTCTTTATGAAAATGATAGAAGGCATCGTAGTCGAGTATAGATCTGAGAAAGCACAGAGAAAACAAAAAGTAGACGCACGTAGGTCTGCCGGCGGTGGAGGTAATTTCACCCATAATGTGAAAGGCTAATGGCAAAAAAGAATAAAGTTGAAATTGACGTAGTTGTTGACGATAAGGGCTCTACTAAGAAGGTAGGACTTGGCGCTAAAAAAGCGGCCGAAGGCCTCGATAATGTAGATAAGTCATCACGAAATGCTCAAAAAGGTATAAAAGGGGTAGCACAGACTGCTTCTGCTGGAGGTAAAAACTTTGCAGGTATGTCCAGAGGTATGGGCGGCCTTGTAGGAGCCTATGCATCTTTTGCCGCTCAGATGTTTGCTTTAACTGCTGCTTTTGGTTTCTTCAAAAGAGCAGGTGACTTATCTGTTATGCAACAAGGTCAAGTAGCGTATGCTTCCGCAACAGGTATAGCTATGAAATCCTTAGCAAATGATATTACTGCTGCTACGGGTGCTCAGATAACCTTCAGGGACGCTTCGCAAGCGGCCGCAATAGGAACTGCCGCAGGCCTAAGTGCCGACCAATTAGTCCGATTGGGTAGTGCGGCTAAAGATGCATCCGCCGTTCTTGGTAGAGATGTTACAGATGCTTTTAACCGTTTAGTACGAGGTGTGACAAAAGCAGAGCCAGAATTACTTGATGAATTAGGTATTATCTTACGTCTAGATACTGCTAGTGAAAACTATGCACGTAGCTTGGGCAAAGCCGCTGGAGACTTAACTCAGTTTGAAAAAAGCCAAGCAGTTGCTAACGAAGTTCTAAGTCAGGCAGAGGAAAAATATTCGGCAATTCTTGCTGTAACTGGAGGAGGCGCGGTCAATCAGTTTGCAAAGCTAGGAAAGAGCATGGATGATGTAGTAATGACTATACAAAATGCACTTCTACCTGTAGCAAACGTTTTAGCAAAAGTTTTAGGAGATACTCCTATTCTTGCAGCAGCAGGTTTTGCTTTGTTAATTGCCGGTCCTTTAAAAGCAATGGGCTTTAGTTTAAAAGACTCTGCTATTACTCAAAAAGCCGCAGCCAAGGCATCAGTCGCAGCTTATGCTCAGCGCAAGCTGGATATACTGCAGACTACCAAGGCTATTGACTTAGAAAAAGCAGCAATACAACAAAAAGCACTAGCTACTCTTAAAGCTGAAGGGTATACAGGAAACTCAAAAGTATTAAAAAATGTAGCCGCAACAGGAATCATAACCCCTCAAGCCAGAGCAAATATTAAGAAGGGTTTAAAGGCCTTAAATTTAGATGTAAAAGAAAGTACTGTCATTCAAAAAGGTATGTTTAAAGGGTTGACAGTAGGAGTTGTGAAAGAATATGAGGCAATGGTAGCGCGTCTTGACGGGTTAGAAAAAGCCAAAGCAGCGGGAACGGTTACAAATGTACAAAGAATGAAATTAGCTTGGCAAGGCCTTACTACAGGAATTGCAAGAGCGGGCGCAGGAATAACCGCTTTTGCTTCCAAAGCCTTAGCAGCTTTTGGGTGGATTTCTATAGGAATTACTGTATTTTTAGCAATTAGGGAAGCGATGAAATCTGGGGAAGAGCAAACTCTTTTAATGCAACAAATAGAAGACCACAGGGACAAAATAAAAGACCTAGTAAAAGAATACAAACATTTTATTGAAGTACAGCGAATTATGCGACAGGAAGGAACTGGAGGTCAAGGTATTGCAAGCTCAGGAGCAGTCGGAGGTCTTATAGGAGCTCTTAATACTTCAGGTACTATGCAGCTCTTAGAGGACTATGTAAACTATCAAGAAAAAGCAGCGGCTTCTGGATATGACGTAGCTTTATCTCACTTAGAAATAGCCAAAGCCTCAGGATCTTCTTCTCGTGTCCTCAAATATTACGAAAACCAAGTAAGTAAGACAAGTGGAAGGGTAGGAAAGCTATTAAGACAGATCTTCGGAGCTTCTTTAGATGACGAAGGTGCAATAACAGATGCTGAATTAAATGCAAAAAAATTCATGGATCTTCAAATAAAAGCTATAGATGAGGTTATAGCAGAGTATGGAGGCAATAAAGCTTTCGAAAACTTCAGAAAGCTATTAACAGGCGGAAAAGGTACTACAGAACAAATACAAGCAGCTAAAGATGCAGTTGATAAAATAACTGCTGCTTATAGAGACTACTCTAAAACTGTAAAAGCAGCAGCAGATGCTTCTGCTAGTTTTAATAATTCTCTTGCCCCTACTAATAGCGCAGAAAACGCTATACTCAAACAAGAGGAGATAATAGCTAAAGCCAAAGAAATAAGAGCTAACTATAAGCCCAGTGATGCAGAAAAAGAGGCCGCGCGCTTAGGTATGTTACTCCCTAATACAATGATACAAAAGACTATTACAGATGAAAGAGCAGCCAATCTAGAGATCAAAAGATTAACCACAATTAATGAAGCCACCGCAAAGCGTGGTCGGCTATTAAAGATGGCTACTTTGGAGGTAACAAAAGCCGGACGAATTGAGCATCCTATCTATAAAGCTAGACAAGTTGCTATTGCTCAAGAAACTGTAGCTATGATTAAAAGAAGAAATATACAAGATGAAATAAATATACTTAACAAGGAAGTAATCGGAGAGGGTAAAGAAGGCAGCATAGCTCAAAAAAGAAAACTCCTAGATCTTAATGTTGAGCTAATACTAGCAAAAGAAGCAGAAAGTATTGCTGAAACAAAGGTAAGACTTTCCGAGCAATTGTTTGAAGTTGAGCTTCAGATCTATAACCTTAAATCGGATCAAAAACTAATACAGTATGCAAAACAACTCCTAGATCATGATAAGTCAAGTCTAGATATTCTTAAACGGAGACAAAAAATAGAAACTGCTTTAGCAGCTCAAAGAGTTAAAGATGCTGTTAAAGAGCAAGAAGGCTATGGAGGGATACTACAGGATAGAGCCCGTTATACCGCTGAGGCGGAGGCGGAAGAAAAAAAGAGAGGCGGTAAATGGCATCTGGAGCAACTTAAAATAATAGAAGACGAGGCCAAAATAAAACGCAAGACACAAGAGCTTGATAATAAAACTACTGAATTAAAGTGGAGCCTACTAGATGCCGAACTAGAGAGGGAAACATACCGAGCCCAAAACATTAAAAACGATTTTCTACTTCTAGCGGCCCAACAAGCACAAGCGGCAGATGATGCTATGATAAAAGTAGGTGGAAGTGGCTCCTCCATCTTCCAGGAGACTGCAGAGTCTCAAGTCCTAAGAGATAAATCTAATGCAAATTTGAAAAGAGGAGGAAGCGATATCGACCCTCAACTTGAGAGCCTACGAAAGCTAAGAGAAACCATTACGAGTATACGCCAAGAAAATGCAGGCCCTGACGGCAACTATGCAGCCTTAATACAACTTGTAGATGACGAGGAGGAGGAGAGGGTTCGTGTACTAAACCAAGGAATAGATGATTTAGTGGATAAAGCAAACAAGCTACAACCTATACAAGTAATGATGAAAGACCTAGGCCAGAGTGTTTATGATAATATGAACAGTGCGTTTACAGCTATGGTTACGGGTGCTAAGAGTGCTAAAGATGCGTTTGCAGACATGGCAAAATCTATACTTAAAGATTTAACGGCAATGATCGTAAAAGCAATGATACTACAAATGTTCGGAGGTAGTACATTCGGCAACTTCCTAGGATTAGGAAAAGCACGAAACGGAGGAATATTTGAGCAAGGTAAAAAACTTTCAGGATATGCCACCGGAGGCGTAGCAAGAGGATCAACTTCAGGTTATCCTGTCATGATGCACGGAACCGAAGCAATTGTGCCTCTTCCAAACGGTAAATCAATACCAGTACAAATGTCAGGAAATGGGGGAAGTACGAATAACATTGTAGTCAATATATCTACAGATGGACAATCGAGCAAAGAAGGAAGCTCAGGACCAGACATGGATAAGCTAGGCGGAGCAATAGCAACCGCAGTACAGGTTGAGCTACAGAATCAAAAACGATCAGGCGGAATACTCAATCCGTACGGAGTAGCATAATGACAATAGGTTTTATATACACAGGGACAACATACGCAACTCCCGATAAGTCCATGGCAAAGCAAAGTACTCCTCGAGTACTTATTGCTAACTTTGGGGATGGGTATGAGCAACGTATTGCGGATGGAATTAATACTTTAAATGAAACTTATTCCTTAACTTTTGCAACTCGTCTTAAAGAAGACATCGATGACATAGTAGCTTTTTTAGACGGAAAGAAAGGAGTAAGTAATTTTACTCTTACTTTACCAGATACAAACAATACTACACGTACGGGTGAAAGAGACGTCAAAGTAATAACAACAAATTATTCTGTAAGCTATGACTATGATAATTTTTATAGTCTAACACTATCACTAAAGAGAGTTTTTGAGGCATGAGTAACGTAATTGCAACAGATCTACAAACGCAAGAAGTCGATTCGGGACTTGTCGAGTTATTTGAAATAACTTTGCCCAATGGAACAACAATGTATTTTCACCCTGGTCTAGACGCGGATTTAACAGATGTCCAGTTTCGAGATAGAACAAGTCCTTATAGTATTCGCGATTATACAGCTATGCCTATGATGCTAGATGGTTTAGACTTGCAAGCAGATGGAGCGTCTAGTAGACCTGCACTAACTATTGCAAATATAGGTTCTATACTACAAGCAGAATTAGGGGATTATAAGTTTGATGATTTAATAGGAGAAAGACTTATTCGTCGTCAAACTCTTCAAAAATATTTAGTAGGAGGAAGCGAGGACGCATCTCCTCCTGTTGAGTTTCCTACACAACAATATATAATTGATAGAGTTGCTGCTGAAGATGCTCTTTCTATTACCTTCGAAGTAGCCACTCCCTTTGACCTAGAAAATATACAGATACCTAGACGAGTAGTGGTAGGTAAGTACTGCAGCTGGAAATATCAAGGACACAAAGCAGGTTTAGGAGGTGGGTGTACTTGGAATCTAGATGGTGCAGTAAACTTTGATGGAGATGGCACTGTTCACTCTCATAATCCTTACTTTGACTTTGATGATAGACCGCTTGTAGCCGCAGAAACTTTCGCAGCTTATAGCGCAAGTACTGCATATACTACTGTTAGTTATGTTACTCATGCAGGCAAGTTTTGGCTTTGTATAATTGCAGGCACTGGCAACACTCCTTCAATAACTTCCTCCTACTGGAAAGAAGTACGCAAATGGGCAGAGTATGCAAATGCTACTTCTTATACTGCAGGTACTTTAGTACGTTATGGAGCTTCTGGCCAAAAAACAATATGGAAATGTAAACTAACTCATACATCCTCTACTTCAAAATTACCTGCACATCGCAGTGCTTACTGGGTTAGAGAAGAAGTATGTGGTAAAACCCTGCAATCTTGTAAAGCTCGATACGGCTTTAAACCTTCGGTATTAACAAGTGCTAATCAAAAGCCTGATGGATCAACGAATGCAGCAGCTCGTTTACCGTTTGGATCATTCCCCGGAACACAGAAGTTTTAACTATGATACAATTTTTAGATGAAATGCAAGAGCATTTTGACAAGTGGTACCCTCGTGAAGGGTGTGGCGTGCTTGCAGTAATAAAGGGAGACTTAAAATGGTTTCCTTGTGATAATGTAGCTACAGATGAAGATGATTTTATAATCTCATCCAAGCAATATATAGATATATCCCATAGAGGAGATATAACTGCAATAGTACATAGTCATCCAGATGCAAGTAATGAAGCTTCAGAAACTGATATTAAATATTGCAATGCTACACAGTTGCCTTATTATATATTTAGCTATCCTGGTATGGATATGAACATACTAGAACCAGTGCGAGAAAATAAGGCTCTTTATGGTAGAGAGTACGACTTTGGTACAAATGATTGTTTCGAAGCAGCAAGAGACTATTATATTAATAAAGGCTTAGATATACCTTCCCGCCCTCTTTTTGAAGACGATTGGTGGGAAAAAGGTTTAGACTATTTTACCGATGAGTATATTAGTACTTGGAGCTTTAAGAAAGTTGAAGGAAATATGCAAAAAGGTGATCTACTTATTTTTACAATAAGAGGTAAGGTAGGTAACCATTGTGGCGTATATCTTGGAGAAGACTTATTTTACCATCACGCAGAAAACAGGCTATCATGCCGAGAAAATTTATACCCTTTTTGGAAAAAGTATATAACTGGAGTTTATCGATATGCAACATAGTGTTTACCTACAAGGAGAACTTGGCGAAAAATTCGGTAATAAGTTTATCGTAAGTACGGATAATTATGCAGATATTTTTAAATGCATTAATGCAAATCGCCCCGATTTTTTACCTTATCTCAGAAAGTGCCATGAAGAAGACGTAGGTTTTATTATTGACAGGGCAGGAGAACAAATAGACCAAGAAGACTTACTTTTGCCTTTAGAAGCGGGAGACATAACCGTTGCTATTGCACCTGCAGGCTCTAAGTCTGGTATTGGAAAAATTATTGCAGCGGTTGTACTTGTATTTTTTGTACTACCGCTTATAGGAACAATGGCAATAGGATCAATGACAATGGCACAGGTTGGTGCTCTGGCTACGGCGTCTGGGGCTACATCGGCTTTTGGTCTTACAATGGCCGCAGCTTTAGGAACAATAGGAGGAAAAATGATAGCCTTGCTTGCAATTAATCTAGCATTATCGGGGATGCAACAGATGATGGCCCCCGACCCTGCCGTTGACCAAGATAGTCCTACTAATTATCTTTTTAGTGGAGGGGCTTCAAACTCTATTGAAGGAGACCCTATTCCTATACTATACGGAGAGCTAAGAGTCGCTGGACGACCTATTTCTATAGATATAATACAAGGCGGAAACGGTTCGGGAATTGGAAGATCGGCACAAGATATAATAAACAATACAGTTACAGACTCAGCTAATAATGTTAATATAGCACAGACACAGACACAGGAGAAATAGAAATGCCTAGATGGGACGAAATATATGCAGCTCAGGGCAGCGCACAGTCAAAGCTAAAAGATAGACAGACTATATCCGTAGTAGATATTATATCAGAAGGTCCTATCTACGGTCTTGTAGACGGAGCTTCTTCTGTATATTTAAATGATGATAGAGCTGTACCTTTGTCCGAGTCCGGAAACTTTTACAGCCAAAGCGCAGCCTCTATAGCTTTGGTTAATGGCTCTGCTACTGCTACTATTTCAGGAGGAGGTACTGCACCGATTATAGAGTCCGAAAATGGAGATAAATATTTAATTGTACGAAAAGGGTTTGGACAAGCATATGTAACTGCATCGAACGGCTCTGCAGGCACTACCGACTATAATATTACAGCTACTCTGACAGTTGTTGATAATGCGAGCTTTTTCACTTCTGCTATGGTATCAACTCCCGTTGATATAGATACTCATGTTCCTGCAAGATTGGGTATTATTACTGGTGGAGGTGTTGGAGATGGAATGTATGGCGAAGGTTTTATAGCTAAAAGAACTAGCAATTCTGTTGCGGAGTATGTTCCAGGCACCGGTGGAGCAGCAGGGATATGGATTCCTGATGGGTCTTACAGCTTAGAGATGGATCGAATAGTTAAAATTGCAAGCGTGTCAGGAGTTACTGTTACGTTAGCAGCCGTATGGCCGGGTACTACAGGGGGGTATAAGTTTGATGTAACAGGCGCGGTAGTTACGAATAATGATGTTATAACCCAGACAAAGACAAGCAATTACCAAGGGGTAACTACTCAGTTCAGGGTAGGTACCTTAGCGCAAACTCCCTTCTCAGGTAAGGGAGGGGATGGGTCCACTTCTATCAGCAACTCACCTAGTGCAGGCGGTGCTATGGAACAATCCAGTAACTATGGAGGCAGTCAGGCTCCTAAAGAGCTAATAGGAACTTCAGCCTCTGGTTTCAATTTAACCGCGAGTCAAGTACAAGAAGTAGACGAAGCTCGAATTACTTTTGCCTACGGCGGAGGACATTATGCTGTTAGCGGTAAAGGTAATGATAAAACTACCTTTACTCGGTATAAAACAGAAATAGCCATTAAAAAGCCTGGTGAAAGCAGTTTTGAAGCCTATCAAGTGCTGAAGCATCCTGCAGTACATTCAGGAATGTATAAAAACTCTGTCACTTTTGTCGAGACAATAGACCTAACAAAATTCCGCCCTTTTGCAGATTTTCAAGTAAGAGTATCAAGAATTAGTAATCATGACGGCCCTGCATATAAAACACTTACTGAAACATACCATGATTGGCAAATGTCTGCGGCTTCTACTATATCTAATACAACTTGTGTTATTAAAGATATACTAACTCATCCTTTTACATCTCTTGCTAAAACAACTTTTGATACAAAAACGTTTCAGAGCATTCCTACTAGATCATATCATGCTAGAGGCTTAAAAGTAAGCGTGCCCTCTAACTACGTAACAAGAGAGCAGTCCAGTGATGGCGTAGCTAATTACATGCGCAATACTACTAGCGGACTTGTAGATAGTACCTACCAGGATTGGGATGGTGCTTTTGCAACCGATAAAGCTTATACAAATAATCCTGCTTGGGTATTTTATGATATACTTACAAATAATCGCTACGGGCTTGGAGATTTCCTACAGTCCACCGATATTGATAAGTATGCGTTGTATAGAATATCAAGATACTGTGACGGTCTTGTAGATGACGGAAAAGGAGGACTTGAGCCGAGATTTGTTGCTAATCTATACTTTACTAAAGCAGCGGACGCATACAAAGTACTCAAAGACATAGCGACGGTATTTCGTAGTATGTTGTATTATATTGACGGGCAAGTCGTTCCGGTTATGGACGCGCCTAGTGGTCCTGTATATAACTTTTCTCAAGCTAACATAATCGAGGGCAAGTTTTCATATGAAGGCACTGGAAGTAAAACACGCATTAATCAATGTATTGTTACATGGATTGATCCTGACGCTAACTACAAAGCCTCTCCTCTAATTGTAGAAGATAGACTGAATATCGCCGAAACCGGTAAGCTAATATCTCAAAAAGCAGTAGCAATGGGTGCTACTAGCGAAGGACAAGCTTTGCGGTACGGTCGATGGAAACTATGGACTGCGGCAAACCAACGAGAAGTTGTTAGTTTTTCCACTGCTTTAAATGCTACCTTTCTTATGCCTGGTGATATTATCAACATACAGGATTCAGCCAGATATGCGGTTCGTATGGGAGGCCGTATATCAAACTCAGGTACTGATCCTAGTACTACATCTATACCATTAGATAGTACTACTACTTTAATTTCAGGCAACACATATACATTGTCAGTTGTTTTTGTAGAACCCGGTGCTTTTGCAACTGAAGCTGTAACTATTGATAATGTTGTTTACAAGAAAGGAGACTTAATAAAACAGGCATTTATTGATTCTAATAATAATGGCACTTATACTCTTCAAAATATTGATAGTGAAGTAGATGCTATAAATGCTAAAGCAACCGCAGCCGGTACTGACGCGTTAATTCTTAACTGGACAGATACTACTAGAGTAGAGACTCAGCCCGTATCAACTAGTGCGGGAGCTGTTGATACACTGACAGTGTCTACTGCTTTTTCTGCCATTCCTGCCGCAGAAAGTATATGGGTACTTACAGAAAAAACAGGAGGTGTTGACGTTTTAGGCTCTGCAAAAGAATACAGAGTACTTGCTATTTCTCAAAACTCTAAAAATGAATTCGCTGTTAGCGCAGTAGAGCACTATGACGAGAAATTTTCAGCAGTTGACGAAGACTTTACTACTTTTATTGCAGATAGTGTATATCCTGCAATAAGACATAATGATGTAGTACCCCCAGTACTTGATGTGTTCGGTGAAAGTATGATGAACCCTAATCTAATAGGGGAAGAATTGACTATACACTGGACTCCTCCTACTAATGTAGGAGAGTTATCGGGGTCTTATGAACATTTATCAGGGTATGAGATAACCCATACATTTCCTGATATTGAAAGCCCTGTATTAATAGACAATGCCGCGCAAACTTCTTGGAAGATTGACGGTGTTCAAGATGGCACATACGATATCGCAGTAAGAACAGTTAACGTACTTCAAAATGTATCAGTCCCCACAATAGCTTCTATTACTGTAAGTGATAAATACCGAGAAAATGTACCTCGTATGCCAGAAGGCGTACCCTATGGGGGAACTACAAGTGTAGGTTTTGGAATATTATCTTCTAGTTTTATTTTTAAAAGATACCAGTACGAAGTAAAAGCGCCGGGAGGTGAATCAGCTCTTATTGCAAATACTACGACTTCGTCTGCGGCTTGGCAGCAAAGCTGCAATACTTTACCTGTAATAAGTTGGAGCGAAAGCAATAGAAATGCAGCCGGCGAGTTTATAAAAGAACACGCATATATCATGATAGATGCGAGTGATAGTACAGATCGGTTAAAACTTGTTAAATACCATAAACCCTCTTTTAGCAAGGCTTTTTGGTATGATATGGGGTCAGGAAATGGTACTAAGTATGGCTCAGCTCTAACAGGTACTTTCAGTAAAGCAGCAGGTACGAGTAAAGTTACTGGATCCGGAACAGCTTTTTTAAGCGAACTTAAGGACGGAGATGTTCTTAAGTTAGACTCTACGGAAGGATATAAAGTAGCAGCTGTAGTTAGTGATACTGTTCTTTATGTAACAAATTCATACGGCTCATATAGTGGAGTATCAGGGTATATTCCAAATCTTCGTATAGACTATGCTAACGATTTTATTATTGCACGAGTTTATAGAAACTCTGGAGGCTTGGTTCTTGCCGAGAGTTATACAAAGATTGATGCTGTTCTTAAACCTGCTGGAGATATGATAGAAGCAGGGGGTATTGCTACAGAAGAAATAGCGGAAAATGCTGTTACTGTTACTGAGATTGATACTTCTGCCGCAACTGGAGGAACCTTTGGAGCCGCTGTAGCCGCATTAGATGCCGCTAGTTTTACCTCTATTGATACGGATGTGTTGGATGCAACCTCTGTAATCGCTCGTGAAGTACAAGTATTCCCTGTAGGAGGCACAGCCCCTACTATTAGCGGTACTACACTTGCAGGAGCAGGTATTGATCTGAAACAAGATGGAGACCTTTATGTAGGTAACGCTGCTGCCAATAAGTATATGTTCTGGGATCAATCTGAAGGTACGATGACGTTCCGAGGAACTTTAGATGTAGACGATATTACAGGTTCAAGTGCTACGTTTGCCACCCTTATGGCAGAAGTCGCTACGATTGGCACGTTAAATACAAAGATGCTAGACTCAGATGCAATTGTGACTCGAGATATTC
>OCVR010002612.1_pt1 | contig 13401 bp, 3 predicted proteins | sample 1539091 | NCBI WGS metagenome assembly OCVR01 (sample SAMEA3355530, study PRJEB22509) | marine metagenome | biome: marine; feature: coastal ocean; material: water | place: USA | collected 2010-08-07 | depth 16 m | reverse complement strand
GTAATGTTATAGGATTACTCATTGAAGCCATTAAGGAACTTCAAGAAAAAGTAGGCAAGTAATATGGCGATCAAGACGAGTGGCCCTATTAATTTCCAAGACATCGTAGACGAATTTGGCGGTGCAGACCCTGCTAAGTTGTCAGAATACTATCGTGGCGGAGGTTTAGTTCCAAATACAAATGCCAATAAAAATATTGCGACCTCAGGCGGAGCTTTAAAGTTAAGCCAATTTTATGGTGCGCGTAAAGAAATTTTCATTAGAATGAATTTACAAGGTGGTGGCGGCTCAGGCGGTAACGGTTTAGCTGACGGTAACGGTACTGGTACTAATGACGCGGGTACTGACACTATATTTAGAATTTTAAATGGTAGTGCAAACATCGTGAGAGCTAGTGGCGGTAGTGGTGGCGGACATGGTAACGCTGGCGCTATTACTGGTTCATCAGGTGGTAGTTCTGACTTCGGTGCTGGTGGATCAGGTGGTGCGGCAAACGCGGCAGCTCCGTACCCTACATTTACACACTATGGTGCTGGTGGCGGTGGCGGCGGTGGTGATGACGGTTCCACAAGTTACTTTAACCTTTACGGTTCAGACGCTGCTGGTAATGCTGGTAGTGGTGGGCGACAAGGAGCTCGCGTAGAGGAAGAAAAAGTCATTGACGTAGAAGTTACTTATGAAATTATCCTAGGCAGTGGTGGAATTCCATCAGAGTATGGTAACTATAAAGGGGCACCTGGTGTTCCTGGCACTGCATCATTTTCAACATCTATAGATGATTTTGCTCAAACTTATACTGCATTACCGCCAGGTGATGGATCACAGTATTCGCATTATACACAAGACACGAAATTTTATTTAAGAATTGCACGAAATGGTACGATTTACTTTGAAACAACCGCGCCTTAAGGAGACGTTATGAAAAATCTTAATATGTTAAAGGGGTTTTATCCTAAGCTTGATGAAGTGCTTGAGTGGTTTCCTCATAACAGAATTAAAAGTCTAGTATTTACAAGACGCGGTGATAAACACACAGTATCTCTTATCACGCATTTTGCTAAAAACAGTGCAGATCAAGATGAACAAAACTTTGAAAGAATGGCTCAGCATAACTTTCCTACTGAATGGTATGAGACTGATAATGGTTGGATAAGTTATTGCGCAGTTGATTTAGAATCTGTAGGAACTGGCAAATTAAGAGTTTACAAAAATCAGCCAGATAAAAATCCACATGATCCACTTATAGAATGGACAGAAAACATTGCGTACTACATAGATTCTGAATCCGGTGCAGTACTGGGCACAAAACACTATCATCGTAATGAAATGGAATTATGTTATTATATTGATTATTATGATGAGAATGATGTATTAGTTGCTTCTAGACAAAAAGAAGTGATGGCAACTAAAGAAGATTGGAATGGTCCTGAGGAACTTATTCAAGCAGTTGAATCAGAAGGCTTCGGATACAATTTTGGAAAAAAAGAAAGCAAAGATCAGGCATATTTTGTTGTCTATGTTCGCTAGCGCGGCCTGCTTTCCTTTTATAAATAATAAGAAAACGAACACATAAGGGTATCTTAAATGTCAAAGATTTCAGAATTAGGTCCGATAAAAGGTGCAAATACCAGATCCGAGGACCTGTTTGTAATAGTCAACCTAATCCAAGGGGATGATGGTACTAAAAACATTACCAGAAAAGAACTGGTTCAAGCACTACAATATGAAATCTTTGATCGGATTACGATTACCGGTGGGCAAATTACCAATGTAACTATTAGCCGATCTCAGATCGATAATAATACAATGGAAGATAACGTATTTACTGGTGGTGAAGTTAACGATACTGCTATTAGTGGTGGTACTCAAACTGGTACTGCTATCGAGCAGGTTACGATTGCTAACACAGAAATTACTACTTCAGATTTCTCAGATGGTACTGGTAATAATAACATATTCACAAATACAATTGTAGATCAAGGTGAGTTAAACAACTCAACTGGTAATAATAATATCTTTACCAACTCTACAATTGATGATTCTGAATATAATAATGTTACTATCGATCAAGGTACTGCAAACGGTCTTATCCTTACAAACATTGAGATTGATGAGCTTATCCTTGAAGATGCGTTTATCTCTAACTCACAAATTATTACAACTGATTTCTCGAATGGTACTATTAGAGATACCGCGATTTCAGGTAATTCGACTATCGTTGATACAGATATTTCTAATTCCGATATTCGTGATACAGATTTAGATAACGTTACAATTACAAATTCACGTTTTGTAAATGGTGCTATCTGGGCTACTGAAATCAGTAACTCAAACATCATTGACACAACTGCGAACAACATCGTTATTACAAGCTCAGAGTTTAATGACGGTACTGCAAACAATATTGTTATTACTCAATCAGACTTCTCAAACGGTACTGGTACTGATAACACATTCACTAACCCGATTCTAGAAAATGCCACATTAACTGGTGCTATGGATCAGGTTGTTGCAACTAATATCTCAATTGGAAGTTCTACTTCTGAAGATCTAGTACAACAAAGATCATCAATTAAAAATTCTGATATATCAGAATCCAATATTGCTAACTCAACAATTGAAGAATCTAAGCTTGTTGACTTTGACATGGATCTTAAGAAAGTATTCGAAGAACCAATTGATGAAGACTCATACTTTGCTTTAAAGAACCAGAAAACTGGCGAAACAGAGCAAATGACTTATCGTCAATTGTACGAAGAATTCTCTAAGACTACAGAAAAAGCTCTTAAAGTTCACGTTGCATCTGACGGTAATGACTCATACGACGGTACAATTCTTAAGCCAGTTAAAACATTGAAAAGAGCTGAAGAACTTGCTCTTGAAAAAGCTGGTGGATCTTTTGATCGTAACGATATTAATAACGCTGTACACATCTCATGTGGTCCAGGTACATATTACGTAGATGAACCAATCGTACTTCCAGATGATTGTGTGTTAACATCTACTGCAGGTCAGTATGCTACAGTAATTCAAAAGAAAAAGGGCTGGGAAAAAACAAACGGTATCTTAGTTGGCTCTGGTTGTTATGTTCAAGGTTTCGCATATATGAACTTTGAAGTAGATAACTTTGACCAACCTGAAGGTGGCTTCGCGATTGCTTATCGTCCTGGAGCATTAATGAGACGATCACCATATATTCGTGACTCCTCACAGCTTTCAAACTTTAACCGTTTAGATGTTGAACCACCTTTAAATCCGTTTAACTCTAAAGGTTCGATCCTTGACTTAGGACAAGAATTCTATTTAGTTGCAGGTCACTCTTCACAAACATTGTTTGAAGTTGATGATGAAGTTACATTCTCATCTGGTGCAACTGGTTATGTTTCATATATCGATGATATTGATTCAAACAGACAAATTTATATCCGTAACTTAAAAGGTAACGTTGAAGTTGGAGATATTCTATATGCTCAACGTGGTGGTTCAGGTACTATTGAATCAATCGGTATTGACGACTTCCCTAACAGACTAGTTGGTCGTGGTGGTGGTTGTCTATTAGCAGACAGAGCAGTACTAGATACTGACTCCCTCTACACATACGTATTATGTTTTGGTTTCACACCTCGTACTCAAAACGGTACAGGTTACGTTGCTAAAAACGGTGCTGGTGTTAACGGTATTGGTTCCCTTTCAATCTTTACACGTCAAGCGTTCTTTGCTCTTGATGGTGGCCAAATGACATTGAACAACTCTGGTTCTCAGTTTGGTGACATCTCAATGAGAGCAAGAGGAACTACAGTTATTATTAGACCATCTGAATCACAAAAAGATAGCAATGGAGATTACATAAACCTGATTGCTAACACAGTCTTTGCTGATATTATCGAAGAAAATGCACCTGAAATCATCAACGACATGGTTGATTATCTAACTGCAAATACTACTACTGGTTACAACGGTTCTGCCGGACTTGGTTATCAAGGTTATAATGCTGATAAGTGTTACAGAGATACAGGCATTATTGTAGACAATACAGGATACGACATTGCAACAAATGGTAACTACTGGGGTCGCTTAAACGGTATCTCATATCGTTCACCTATCTCATACTTAGTTGTAAATGAGCAGTTAACAGAAACAACAGGTTCTATTGAACACCTAAAAGAATCAGTAAACTTTATCTTCGAGAACTCAACATCTGATGTTAGAGATCGTATCGCAGTATCGTTAGATGAAACATTAAATATTCTAAATAACGGTGAAGCAGCAGCTAATCCAATCGTCTTCGCAGATACTGGAGACATTGACGGTAATGCTGCTCGCGAAGTTGTTCAAGATAACAGAGATTTAATCATCAATGATTTTGTAAGCTGGATCGACAATAACGAAGAATTCTATGCTTACGACGGAGCTAAGTGTGAAAGAGATGTACAAGAATACATCCTACCAGCTACTAAGTTTGACATGATGTTAGATACTAACTACAACTCAGTAACATCTGGTTTAGCATACTACGTTAATACAGCTAGAACATCTCTTGAAAATCAAAGAAATGAAACAGTAGCTGCATTCGAAAGATTACGTAAAACAACTGATGAGCTTATTCAAGCTAACTCAGCACCTGCTGCATTAGAAACTTATAAGTCATTCAACACAATTATTAATGCTCTTAAAGGCACTGGTACTAAATATAACCCAACTAAAACAACCTACGATCCAGTAACTGGTAGAATGGTTATTACAATCGGTACTCACGATTTAACAGTTGGACGTTATGTTAACCTTGCTGAAGAGTCATTCACATTCACATGTTCAAGCGATAACTTTAGAACTCAGATTTCACACCCACGTAAATCTGAAAAAGCTTATCTTGCTGCATTACCAATCATTGAAGTATCAGCAAAAACAATTACTGTGAATCCAGGTTTAACACATGCTAACTTCGAACATAGATTTGTATCAGCTAAAGAAGGTGCAGTAACATTAATCGGTGAAGAAATTACATTCTCTGATAATGCTGCTATCCCAGTTGATAAGCGTAATGCTCGCAAGGCACTACAAGCTAACAGAGAGTTCGTACAAGATTACATGATGGACTGGGTAGATAATGAATTCTACTTCTATGACAGCAAGAAATGTCACAGAGATACAGAACAATATATCTTACCAGCAGTTCAAAGAGACTTAATGCTTGGTACAAACTACAACTCAATCCAAACTGGTGCGGCTTATCGTACTAAGTCTGGTGAGGTAAGTGTTACTGAGCAATTAGTTGAAACAGTTGGTTCAGTTAACTACTTAAAAGCACAAACTGCTGAGTTACTTACAAATTCAATTGCCGAAGATAGAACAAACCAAGCATTCGACGAAATGACTAGATTGCTTAACAACAACGGCAAGAAGTTTAATGTAATTAGTGCATCATACGATCCAGTAACTGGATTAGCAAATCTAATGATTGACAGACATGATTTTAAAATTGGCGACAGCATTTATCTTGAGCCAAACAGCTTAAGATTTACATGTGACTTAGATGGTAATGCTACTGAGCATTCTTATCCAACAACAGAGTTCATGAACTTTACTCCTACAACTGCGTCATATGATCCAGCCACTGGTGAGTTTAGTGCAGAAATTGGTTACGGTGCTCTTAAAGCTGGTGATCTCGTAGAGTTTAAACCAGGAAGCATAGTATTTACTTGTGCAATGGATGATAATGTAACTGAGCATCCTGCCCCTGAATCACATCACCCATTCTATAAGAAACAAATCGTTATCGATAAAGTAGTCGGTACAACAATCTATATGAATGTTGGTAGTGTTGTAAACGGTGGTGGACTTCATACCTTTGTATCAGCAGCAACAAATGCTATACAAGCAGAGAAAAGACATCCTGCATATAAGAAACCAGTTAAGATTGTTGACGAAAATGGGACATCAATTACCATAAACGTTGGTCAGTCAAGTGACACATCAGTTCATACCTTTGCAGGCGCAACACCAAATGCTGTACGCGAAGGCGACATGTTTACTGGAACATTTACTCCTCAAATAGGTACGACATACGATCCTATCTCAGGTGATATGGAACTTGCAATTGGTCAACACGATTTAGTGGTAGGCAAATGGATTGAAATTGCTCCTGAATCAATCATATTTAGCTGTGACGTTGGCGGTGTAACAGGAACAGATGCTGCTCCATTATACGACCACCCAGCATACAAAGAACCAGTTAGAGTTAAAGCAATAACTAATAACACAATTACAGTAAACGTAGGTAATGCAAACGGACACGCAAACAACCATACATTCGTAAGTGCAACTGATGATTGTATCGATGCTAACGCATTGTTCTTCGCAGATCCTGCTAAAGTAATTAAAGCTTATACTCCATCAACTGCAACATACGACCCAGCAACTGGTGAATTTGTAATTACGATTACAGGACACGATCTTACTACTGACGACCATATTGAATTACAGCCACAAAGCTTTGTATTTAGCTGTGATGCTAACGGTGGTGGTATTGACTTCTCACCTCGCATTGGAGACTTTGCATATAAGTTACCATTAAAAATTAGCGCAGTAACTGCAGACACACTAACAGTTAACGTAGGAGATGCAGGTACATACACCGGTGTCCATACATTCGTAAGTGCAGATGAAGGTTCAGTAGTTAAAGTTGGTGGTTCTCAACAAGGTGTATATGCAGCAAGAATCTTACAAAAGAACAAAGCTTACTTACAAGCTGAAGTTCAAGCATACATGGATACTAACTACTTCATATATGACAGAGATAAATGTTCAAGAGATACAGGATTTGCTCTAGATGCAGTACGTAGAGACTTAGTAACAGGTTCTAACGTTAACTCGGTATTCATGGGTAAAGGTTATAGAACAGGTACAGTAGGTGCCAATGCAGTTATTAACGAGCAACTTACTGAAACATCTGGTGCTATTACATGGCTCAAAGGAAAGATTGCTTCTGAAGTATTAACAGACGCTGCATCAATTGCTAGATCAAATGAATTATTCGACGAGATTATCGACATCATGGTAAATGGTGATGCTAATTCTGACGAGTTACACTTTGGTGAAATGGCTCTATCAAATGAGCACAGACAAGCAAGAGGCGCATTACAGGCTAACAAAACATTCATCCAAAAAGAAATCATTGCATGGATCTCAGCTAACTATCCAAGCTTCGTATATAATACAGCAGCTTGTGAAAGAGACATGGGAATCTTTGTTGACCTAGCTTCATGGGATATACAACATGGTTCAAATGCTGCAGTAGCATCTAACTCAAAACTATACTTTGAGAATGCTATCCCAGTATTAGACGATAATGAGATTGTTCCAACATCTGAAGCTTACTTCTTTGCAACAGACTTAATTGGAATGATTGTAAGAAATGAGAAAGTTACTCCACTTCAAGTAGTAGCAACTCAAACTATTGTCGAAACAACAACATTCACACCAACAAATGCTACATACGATCCAGCTAATGGCAACTTCGTAATGGACATTGTTGGTCACGGTATGGCTCTAAATGATAGAGTTACATTGGAACCAAATTCATTCACATTCACATGTACAATGGATGGCGACGATGCTGCTAAATCATATCCAAGAGCAGGTCTAGATCCTTATGCACAAAAAACATATTCGGTTATTGCTAAGACAGACGACACAGTTACTCTAGATGCAGGCGCATCAGGTCCTAACAAATACTTCACACCAACAGATGCTAATTATAATGCGGCAACTGGTGTAATGGTAGTTACGGTTGGACAACATGGTTTAAGAGTTGGTAACGGTATCGTTCTAGAAAATAACTCTTTCACATTCACTTGTGATCAAGATGGTAACGCAACTCAGCATACATATCCAAGAGTTGGTGATCCATTAACTGGTAAATCATTATCAATTACTGCGGTTGGCTCATCTAATCATGACGTATTAAATGCGACATACGAACCAACAGGTGGTGATACAGTATTAACAGTAGCTAATCACGGATTTAGTAATGGCGATTATATCATGTTAAATGATCGTTCGCTAAACTTTAAATGTGTACTTGATGGAAACACAATCCAGAAAGCATATCCAAGATCTACAGATTACGCATCTAACCGTTGGTTACAAATCTCAGAAGTTACAACAAACACATTCAAGTTTAATGTTGGACCTTCTGCTTACAGAGGTGAGCACAGGTTTATACAAGGTACACCTAATGGACTAACAGGTGAAAACGTTGTTAAGCGCCAAGATGGTACAATGACATTTAACGTAGGTGATGCAGGATCAGCTTCTGCATCAGTACACACATTCGTAAGTGCAACAGCTAACGCTATGAAGCACGAGCCACAAACTCCGCATACATTCGTATCGGTTACTGCAGACGCAGTTAAAGTTGCTAATATGGCTAAACCATATACTCCAACAGCCATAGCTTATAACCACCTGACTGGTGTTATGACAATGACTATTGGTAACCACGAATTTACAGAGAAAGATTATGTAATCTTTGATGAAAACGCAATCACATTCTCTTGCCCAACATCAGATTCTGATCCTACACCGATTAATATCTCACACCCACGTCCAACTGATCCAATCTTTAACAAACCAGTTAGAGTTGATTCAACAACGCATGACACTATTACAATGCAAGTTGGTAAAGCTGGGGTTGATAAAGTACATACATTTGTAAGTGCTACAACAAACGGTGTAAGAAAATCACTTAAACCAAGTGTATCAGCACATGTTGAGAAACTATTCTACGGTCTTGGTGAAACAATTCGTGAAAACAATGGTACAATACCAGATATTATCGAGCCAAAAATTAACGCTCTTACTGCAGATTATGGTGCAGCATTCATCGCATCTTATGAAGCAATTCAAGGTCAAGCAGTTAAGTACCAAACAGAAATCAATGACTTTATCTACGAAGAGTATAACGGTCAAGGTTACGAAATTAACAAATGTCCTAGAGATGTTGGTTATATCGTAGATGCGATCTCAGAAGATCTTGAGTACGGTGGTGATTCTGCTACAGTTTACAATGCAAGATATTACTTCGAAGGTGCAATCAACACATTACCATATTATCAACAAGAGCCATCAAGATTAGCATTTACTCATATTGCTAACATCATGGAAAAAGTTGTTAAGAATGAAATCGTTGAGCCAACCTTTGGTACAAGATTTACTCCAACTGGCGCAACATACGATCCGGTTACAGGTATCATGGTTGCTACTATCGGTACTCACACATTAACAACCGCCGATCACATTTGGTTCAAGCCGGGAGCAATTACATTCTCATGTGACAATGGTAGTGGCCCAGTTGATCACGCAAGCCCAGAAGCACATCACAGATTCCATAACAAAGCTTGCCCAGTTATCGGTGCAACAGCAACAACAATCACATTATGGGTTGGTAATGCTGGAGCATATACAGGAGCTCATACATTCGTAAGTGCATTAACAGACGGTATATCACAAATTACTGGTAACCTTACAATGCAAAATATTAAGTTGACTGCAGCTGATGCAGCAACCTCTCTGGTCGCCAAGAACCTTGCATTAGTGATTGCAAATATTGTAGATGATAGATTGGTTATCCCAGATTATCGTGGATCGCTTGATGTATCTGAAGGGCAACAAACACCTCGTCCGTTACCAATTGCAAATGCTGATACTGCTCCAGCAATGGATCCAGGCAGAACATATGCAAGAAAAACACTACAATGGAACAGAGAGTTTATCCAAGAAGAAGTTGTACAGTTTGTTAAAGATAACAACTACACATACGACGAAGCTAAATGTGCTAGAGACGTTGGATTCATTATCGATGCGGTTGCAAGAGATGTTCAGACAGGTTCTGATTATCCTTCACAATACTACGGTAGAGCATACAGAGTTGGTAATGCATTAGCTCAAAATGTAATTAAAGAGCAGTTAGCAGAAACAGTAGAAGCTATTAAGTTTGTTAGAGATGATATTCTACCAAGACTATCAGATGTAGCATTAACAAGAGCAACAGCTGCTTTCGATAATGTAATTAACATTATGAAAAATGGTACTGACAATATTACATATAATTACGGTACAGCAAACGTTGGTGCTTCTGATGGCTCAGCAACTGCTGGCTTAACTCTTAACATTCCATTCTTACAACAAGAAGCAATTAGCTGGATTGCAGCTAACTATTCATCTCTAGTATACGATGAAGCTAAATGTCGCAGAGATACAGGATTCTTAGTTGAAGCAGCAGCATTCGACATTAGACATGGTTCTAACGTTGCAATGAGAGACTTCGTAAAATTATACTTCGAAAATGGTATTAATGTAGGATTACGTGAAACACAAAGAGCTCCAACTGTAGCACTTTACAACCACTTAGCAGCAGTTGCAGAACAAGTTGTTCTTAAGCAATCTGTAACACCTTCAGCTGGAAACTCAGTTGGCCAGATAACTTCTGGATTCGGTAACGTAGTTGGTGGTACAGGTGCTGATGTAGAAAGACTAATTCAAATCGTAGCAGACACACTTGCTGATGACTCACTAATTAATCTTCCACAAATTATCGAGCCAGTAGTAACTGATCCAGCTGCAACAGGTTATGATCAAGAGACTTCAGTAGCACTTATCCTAGATCGTAAAGCATCACTAGGCGGAGCAGTTGTTCAATTCTTAAGCGATAACTTTGCATTCCTACAATACTCTGAAGAGAGATGTAGAAGAGATACAGGCTATATCGTAGATGCAATATCACATGATATTCAATACGGTGGTAACTCAGCAATGCACGGTACTGCAGAACTTTACTTTAAGAATGCAGTAAATATCTTACCAATTGATCAACGTAAAGCAACAAGAGAAGCTTTCGAATACATGGGTAAAGTTGTACAACATGTTATTCGTAACGAGCATGTTCCACGTGAGATTGGCAGAGAGTTTACACCATCAGGCGCAACATACGATCCAGATACTGGTATCTTTACAGCGACAATTCCTGCAGGTCATAACTTAGTAGCAGGTGATTATGTAATGATCGCACCAGAGAGCATTGTGTTTACATGTGCACTAGACGGTGACATTGCAGAACATCCATCACCACAAGCTGGCGATCCATACTATAATAGCCCATACTACATTACATCAGCTGATGCAACATCTATTACAATGCAAGTTGGTAAAGTAGCATACGGTAAAGGTGGCGGTGCCCATACATTCGTAAGAGCAAGCTTAAATGCAATTTCACATGTAACTGGTAACGCAGTTAAACAAGAAATGCCAGCGATTGCAGCAAGAAGAGAAATTGCTTCTGAAGCTATGGAACTCGCATTAATGTTAAGCAAAGTAGCTGACGATAACAATCCTGGAATGATTCCACCAAGAATTGATCCAATGATTAACTGGATTGATGCAGATATCCTTGCTGAGAAAAATGTTATTGATAGCAATACTGCTAAAATGGCATCTGATCTACAAGTATACATTTACGATACATACAACGGTATTTCATACTCTAAAGAGAAATGTCGCAGAGATGTTGGTACAATGATTGACGCATTATCACATGACGTTAACTACTCAACTAACTATGCATCTATTAGAACTGCTGAGCTTTACTTTGTAAATGCGGTATCAATCTTACCAAAAGATCAAAGAAATCAAACAGCAAGATTCTTTACTCAGATGGCAGATGTAGTCGAGAAGATTGTAATCGGTGGAACAGTAGATGCTTCAATCTCAAGCCACAGTTCATCAACACAAGTATCTTCTACACCAGCAACTGCGGTTGAAGCTGAAGAAGTTGCAGATCTTACAAGAATTGTAGAAGACGCAATTAGAAGAGATAACATGGATGCAATTCCAATGCTTATCGAGCCTAATACTTCTTGGGTTGACGCATCTAAGATTTGGGCAGCAGCTGAGATCGATGACAACCTTGACGAACTAGCTGATGATATTACTAAGTTCTTACAAGACACATTTACAATTATTGATTACTCTAAAGCTAAATGTCGTAGAGATGCTGGTTATATTGTTGACGCAATGAGCTGGGATCTTAACCACGGTGGTAACTTAGCTACAAGATGGAATGCAGATTTCTACTTCTGGAATAACGAACTAAGAGTTCCTGAGGATACAAGAGTTGCTACAGCTCAAGCTTATCGTCAACTTGGTAGAATCGTTTCAGACGTAGTAGCAGGAACATATCCTGGTCAGTCAATTAGAACTGAGCTTGGAACTGGCGAGCAGTCAACTCAAGCTACAGAGCTTGGAATGATCTTGTATAACGCATTGTACTATAATTCACCATTAGCACTTGGTCCTACTAAGCTACCAAACTTTGAATGGGAAACTGATAGAAAGTTCAAGTTTGCTAAAGACATCTTAGGCAATAACAAAACTAAACTACAACGTGAAGTACAGCGATTCATTACTTCTGAATACAAGTTTATCGACTTACCTAAAACTTATCGTGATGGTAATAACTTAATCAAGATCTTAGCGAATGACTTTAGATCCATCGATCCACTTGGAGTTGAAGGCTCAGATAAAGCGACAAGATCTTTCGTAGGTGCATTATTTAATATCAATGCTCAGCATGTATTCCCAGTATTTAATCCACCGGCAACATTTGCTGATTGGCGTAAGTTGAAGTTTAAAGGCACAGTAGCTAATCAAGTAGAACTTGACGCAATTACTAATGTCTCACCATCTGACTTTAACACTAAACGTTGGGATGCATATATTATGACAACACCAGCTGCAACTAACAACTATGAAGGTAAAATCTACTTCTGGAATGGAACAACTTGGTCTGCAGAAAATGATGTAGGATTCAATAATACTGATTTACTAGATTCTTTCACTGGTGCTTGGGAGCGCATGAGAGACTATATAAATAACAATGTAGCAGTAACAGCAGTTCAGAGAACAATGGTAACAGAATTAATTGATAACGTACTTATAGACTCGGTAATTAGACCTAATTTCCTAACGTTTGGTTCGTTGGTTGAATCTATTGCGCACCAGTTTAACGGTGCATCAGCAGGTGTTAACAGAAACGCTTTACCACTTAACTTTAGGAACGTCGGATCTGCAATCGGCGCTAATGCTTCGGTACTATCAGAAAATGGTGGTCGAATCAGATGGTCGGGTTCAGACGAATTAAACAACCAGTACTTTGCAAGAGGTCTAAGAATTAACGGTAGAACAGGTCGAATCGAAGGCCGACCATTTACCTCATCGGTTCGTAAACTTGCAAGACGTGCATCTAACTCAAGGGCATCACTATAATGGCAATTTATACAATAGAAACATCTCAGGCGCCTGATGCAAAACCGGTCGCCAAATCCTTTACATTGACTACCAACTGGT
>OCVR010002606.1_pt1 | contig 13411 bp, 13 predicted proteins | sample 1539091 | NCBI WGS metagenome assembly OCVR01 (sample SAMEA3355530, study PRJEB22509) | marine metagenome | biome: marine; feature: coastal ocean; material: water | place: USA | collected 2010-08-07 | depth 16 m | reverse complement strand
CGTTACTCAGAATCTTCTAAACGGTTACCGGCACTATGGTCAAGCGATGCCGACTTGGTTGCCGCTGGGCGTTGCTCATTCGTTAGCCCGCGACATTGACCAGAAGCGCAACTACTTCACCGATAAACGACTCTACAATTCAGAAGATAAGAACATCTGGAAGTGGGATACTAAAACCCGCAAACGAGTCGACCACGATATTGCCGTTTCTTATCAAAAGATGACAGCGTGGGGTTCGCCAGAATCGCTGTCTTATAACGACCACGTAATGGCGTGGGCGCGTGTAGATTTTCTGCTAAGGGAGCATAAAGACTGGGTGGCAAAATGGCTGTATCGAATGCAAGACAGCTATGCGCCAACCCTAGTTCCTTCTGCTGAGCAGCTTGTAGAGCGCGACAGAGAGACCGTCGCCGAGATATTTGTCTTTGACGAGAGTGATTTCGAGTCCGTTTGGCAGAAGTGGGTAAAGAAAAATTATAAGAAGAAATAGTGATTATCTACTTTAGTGAGTAGATTTTGAGCCGCAAATGTGTGTGAGGGGTACCTCAGAACATCATGCGATTTCAAAAAATCTTACTATTCGCGCTCCTAACAACTTTACTTCCAGCCTGCGGGGCTGCCGGTGAAGATACGCCAAATAGTCCGCCAGATAGTGGTGGTGGCGATGCAAGTGAGCCCATCTATCCTCCAGACACACAGTCTGGCCTTGCTACTTTTTACGTTGATCACAGCAGTGGGGCCAACAATGTTCCGCCAGGAGATGCTGCCAAGGGATTTTTTGCGAGTGCTCGTACTACTGAGGCCCTCATGCATGAACTGAATAACGCCGGCACTGGTGGTGGGCTGTTACGCAGTGATATGCGGGTCAATCTTTCTCGCGAAAATTTGGCAACCTCGCTCGTGGAAGGCGAAAGAATAGGGCTCAAAACCTGGCTAACCATGATGGGAACTCCTCTCGATCAATCTCCTTCTATTGAGGGTGAGGAATATCCTTTTGGCCTAGCGCCCTATGCGCGCTGGAGCCCGATGAGCGCTGATATCTGGGCCGATACGGTTGTCACTAGGCTCGAGAATTACGAATTGCTCAACGGGTTCGTACCTAGCTTTGTAGAAATATGGAATGAGCCAGACCGTCGTGAATTTTACAACGGAGACATCGCGGACTACTTGGAAATCTACACAGCCGCTTCTCAAAAAATTAAATTCCGCTGGCCACAGATACAAGTGGGTGGGATGGGATTGGCCGGGCACCGGTCCGAGATGGGCGGAACGCAATCGGCAGTTTTGTCGTTAATCGATCATGCCGCTTCCAACAATCTACCTTTAGATTTCGTATCTTGGCACCACTACACCATTGCCAACGAATTGCAATACTCAGGATTTCTAGAAGATGTACGACAGCGCTTGGACAGCTACAACATGCCCGATGTTAAGTTAATAGTTTCTGAATGGAATCTACTCCCAGCACCAAATGCCGAGTTTGATCACGCACACAATGCCGCTAACTACGCTGGATTTCAGACTACAGCTCGCGAACTCGAGCTGGACGGAAACATTATGTTCATGGTACAAGACTCAACGCGAAGTAATATTAGCATGGGTGACTTCGCGGGAAACGGCATGGGCTCGATAACGGAACACGGTATCAAAAAGCCAGCCTTTCATGTTATTGAAACGCTCCAAGCAATGTCGGATGAGCCTATGCTTGCAACAATTCGCCCGGACAATGAACTCAGCGTGAATGTTTATGCGACGAAAGTAGGCAACCGCGTACGGTACGTTGTTAGTAATGATGCCATCCCAGGCCAATGGATATGGGCGAATAGACTACGCGACGCCGGCCTGGTCCCTGGTTACTTGTGGATGCTTTACTCTAGCGCAGCAATCAATAATGGTGCCGCCCACAAGCCAAGTCACACCGAGTTGCTTGCGGAGGGAATGACTGAATTAGAAATAGCTGGCATCCGCGAAATAGAGGACGAATTAAACATGTCCTGGACTTTCAAGAAAAGAGATCGCCCTATTGAGATTGTCTTTGGTGGCGATCAGCTTCCGAACATCTCTAATGTTCGTCGTTTTGACAGCATTAACAACAACTTTGCTGATCGCGTTGAAGAAATAATGCCTTACTTAGTGCAGGCTGAAGATAACGCCATATGGTATGCGCAGAATGAGGCGACAAACTACTTAGCTACTTACGGAATTATTGTTAGTCCAAAAATACTCGATCTTTACGATGGTATACAGCAATGGGCTGTAGAAAATAATGTGGAGCAGAGCATCACTGACGCCGCAATAAAGGTTTACGAAAGATCATTTAATGAAGGGCGCTTGCTTGATATGGATTTATTGAACAGCTTGCCGCAAATGAGCGTGACCTCAATGACCGCTGAAGACGCTAAGCTGACGCCAGGATTGGGTTCGGTGAACTTTCACATGGAGCCTGACTCGGTTGTCATCTTTGACGTTTACCTTTAATCAGTCTACGCAGTAATACCAAACACCCAGCTGTCCCTCGGTTTCTTCAACCGCCATGCGCATCGAGTGCACTTCTATATCTGCGAAGTTCTGCTGCAATTTCTTTAGCAACAAACGGCCGACGTAGGCTGCAAGGTTTTCAGCCGAAGTATTGTTCACCGGCAAGATAATAATATCTGTGCTGGGTGCTGCGTAGTAGCGTTCCCGATAATTGATTTCAACAACTCCATCGTCGCGAGTGCTATGAGTAAGCTCGAGATGCTCTCCTGGGATTAGCCAACGTTCGTCTAAAGAATCGACAATCTCACGAATGAGTGGCTTGACCTGAGTGAAGTCAATCACTAACCCAAACTGCGACAAGCTGCCAGACACTTCGCAGAACACTCGGTAGTTATGGCCATGTAAGCGTTCGGCGCTACCATCGGGGAATATCAAAAAGTGTGCCGCCGAGAACTTTAAATATTCCTTTTTTATTTCTATTGCCCAGCGTTCCATTTTAAATTTGAATATCGGCTAGAGAGAAGACTGGGCCCTGGCTGCATGTCGTCGCGTAAGGCCAATCAGAAAATTTCCCCTCGACGCTGGTAGGCACTGGGCAAGAATTGCAAACTCCGAAGCCGCATCCCATATAAGTTTCTAGACTCAAAAAGGCTGTGAGATTACGCAAACGAGCGAAATCGGCAAAGGCATGCAACAAACCCTCGGGGCCACATGCTACAAATATGGACTTGCTTGAAATACGTTTCTTATCTAGCTCGACTCCAAGACAAGCAATGACGTTACCCTTGAAACCCTGACTACCATCGTCTGTGGAGTAATGAGTAGGAATGCTTAACTCATCAAATGACTTATGGTCAAATAAATGCTGCTGCGTACGTCCGCCGAAAAACATGTGTGTGTTTTCTGATGCGCCAAGCGCGATACGCTGTTGAGCATACATTAGAAACGGTGCGCTACCAACACCTCCGGCAACCATGACTACGTCTTGATCGGCGGCAGCGACATCGAAACCATTACCCAGCGGCAATAAACAGCGTAGCATGGTGCCAATGGGTGCTTCGACTAAGGCCGCTGTGCCCTTTCCCATTTTTTGGACAAGAAAAGTAAATATATTTAGCTCAGGCCGCTCATAAACTGAAAACGGGCGCGCAATAACTGTTGGCGAATTTTCGGATAGCGACAACATCGCGAATTGCCCGGGACGCAAACCATCAGCGATGCCGTTAATTTCGACGTCAATAACCCAAGCCTGCTCTCCAACTTCGCGGCTGGCGACGATGGGTGCTAAAACGATTTGGGAGCTATCTAAGGCTGATGCCATGGCCTAATTGTAGCCTCGCGCAGGATTACAATATAGCTGTGGTTTATTCTGACAATCCGACAATCGCAAGTGGAGTAGTGCTTTACTCAACAAACGCTAGTGGGCGCACTTTTTTGCTATTGCAAAGTGCCCGCCATCAAACATGGGGCTTCGCCAAAGGGCATGTGGATGGCGACGAAACATTATTAGAGTGTGCCCTACGCGAGGTGTCCGAAGAGACGGGATACAAATTGTCGAGCGGAGATATATTCGATATTTTCAATGATTGCTCTACGTATACGCTGCCTAAAAACGGCCAGCTGAAGCGTACCGTAATGTTCGTCACGCGCAATCCGGTCGTAGCGAACGAGCTGCAAGTATCTGACGAGCATCAGCAGTCAAAGTGGTGTAGCCTGAGCGAAGCGCTTGAATTACTCGAACATCAGCAATCAAAGATTTGTCTGCTACGCGCGGCCGATTGGCTGCAAGGCAACTGATGGATACCTCTGAGGCAAATGACATTCTTAATGAAATGGATAAGGATGGCGAGTCTTGGCCGCAACATTGCCGCCAAGTGGCACGTGTAGCTCGCTGTTTGGCCGATGCCCTAAACCATTGCGGTGCCGATATCGATGCCGAATTATGCGAGCGCCAGGGCCTGTTGCACGACATCGGGCGCAGCAAGACTCACGGACCCCTGCATGGTTGGACCGGATTTACCATGCTCCGAGGTCTCGGCCATGCCGCCGAAGCGCGTGGATGCCTTGCCCATTGGACTAAGGGTCGCCGCCAGGAAGAATTAGAGGTGGTCCAGATGTGGAAGCCGTCTTTCGTGGCGCGGGTGTACGAGGTATTCGAGCAACGACCATGGGATATTTACGATTCGGTGGTTAGCGCGGCCGATTCTTCGGTGCGTCACACCGAGATTGTGTCGATAGAGGACCGCCATCAAGATTTATTCAATCGCTACGGCGATTCCGTTTGGATGCGCCGCGCTGCCGAACTTGCGCATATTCACGCCACTGACTTGGGCGATATATTAAAATCTCCGGTCGCAGAGCTGATAAGTCCTCTCTACGGCACCGAATAATGACTACCACCCCGCCACTTCACGGCCTCGACGCCTTCGCCTTGCCTATTCGTCAAGCAGTTTGTGCGGCTATCGATGTTGATCTCGCTTTGATTTCACTCGAACGACCACGGCAAGAAGAGTTGGGCGAATTTGCCTTGCCATGTTTTCGTTTCGCGAAGCAAGCGCAAATGGCGCCACCTGCTTTGGCAGCGAAATTGGCTAACGCATTGAGTATCGAAAACGTTAGCTGCGAGGCTGTTGGTCCGTTCTTGAATTTCAAAATTGACGCGAATGCATTGGCGCAGACTATTGTCACTTCGGCGCAGAGCAGCACTTATGCTGGCGGCGATGAGGGGCTAACGACCCTCGTTGAATTCTCGTCACCAAATATTGCAAAGCCGATGCACGTCGGGCATATGCGTACCACGGTAATTGGTGCGGCACTGAGCCGTATTTTTACCCATCTTGGGCACGATGTAAAACGGATAAATCACCTCGGCGACTGGGGGTCACAGTTTGGTAAATTAGTTGCCGCATGGCAACGTTGGGGTAGCGAAGAAGCATTAAGCGCGACGCCTATTGCGCACCTGCTCGAATTGTATGTGCGTTACCACAAGGAAGAAAAGGAAGACGAAACTCTAGCGGCTGATTCAAAGCAGTCTTTCCAAGAACTCGAGTCGGGCGAAGAAAATCAAACACGCGCAACCTGGAGGAAATTCACCGAGATTTCATTAGTCGAATTCAATAAGGTTTACGCACGCTTTGGCATCGAGTTTGACTACTTACGCGGCGAGTCTTGGTACGAAGGTCAACTCGACGACATGATTAATTGGCTAGACGAATGCGGCGTAACGGAATTATCCGATGGTGCAACTATCGTCAACCTTGAAGAGCAAGGCATTAAGACCCCAAGCTTGGTCAAGACTGCGCACGGTACAACTCTATATGCCACTCGCGACTTAGCAGCCGCTAAATCGCGCTGGGAAGAATTCGCTTTCGACCAATCGTTGTATGTCGTTGGCGCCGAACAAACGCTGCATTTCCAACAATTAAAGGCCGTACTGTCCCGGTGCGGGGTCGAGTGGGAACAACGCATGGAGCACATCCCTTTTGGTTTGATTCGCCTTACTGAGGGAAAATTATCTACACGCGAAGGACGTGTCATTGCCCTCGGCGACGTACTCGATCGCTCGGTTGAACTTGCCGCGAAATCAATCGAAGAGAAAAACCCTGAACTACCAAACAAAGAAATAGTTGCCGAGCAAATTGGTTTAGGCGCGATTGTGTTTCACGATCTCAAGCACCAGCGTCAAAAAGATGTAGTGTTCGACTGGAAAGAAGTCTTATCTTTCGAGGGCGACACTGGCCCTTACCTGCAATATACTCACGCCAGATGCTGCTCGATTTTACGACGCGCTGAAAAAGATGTGCCCAGCATCAACGACATTGATTTTTCAATATTAGAAGGTGGACGCGAACTTTGGGTTGCCATCGGCCGCCTACCGCAAGCCGTCCGCGAAGCTGCTATTAAACGCGAACCGATGTTAATCGCAAACGCGTTGTTGAAAATAGCTGCAGCAGGAAATGGTTTTTATCGTGATAATCAAGTACTAGGCACGGGCGATGATGACTTGGAAAAAGCCCGCCTAGTAGCGATTGATACGTTGCGTAAAACATTGGCCCTTGGCATGCGCTTACTTGGCGTACCTGCTCCGCATGAGATGTAATATGGCTCTCGATTTAAAAGATTTTGTGCGCGACATTCCGGATTATCCTACCCCAGGGATTATCTTCAAAGATATCACGCCATTACTACAAAATGCCGAAGCCTTGCGCCAATCCATTGCTGAAATGGTGGCTATCACTAAGCAGTACGATATTACGCATATTGCCGGTATCGAATCACGCGGCTTCATTTTTGGTACTGCCCTTGCCGCTGAGCTAGGTTTAGGATTTTTGCCCATCCGCAAGCCCGGGAAACTGCCCTCGAAGACTTTCGCCGAAGCTTACGATCTAGAATATGGCAGTGATAAGCTCGAGATTCACGTCGATGCCTCTGCGGCTGGCGAGAGGGTTCTATTAATCGACGATTTGATAGCGACTGGGGGCACCGCCGAAGCCGCAGTAAAGCTAATACGCCATACTGGCGCAGAAGTTATGGCGTGTTGTGTGCTCATCGAGCTCGAATTCCTGAATGGCGGCGAAAAAATGCACGGCGTACCGCTCCATTCGCTTATTAAAGTTAGTTGAGCTAGGTGTAGCGACCAGGCTCTGCCTACAATAAACTTTGACTATGGCTGATGCCACCACCGACCCTGCAGGCGCCCCACAAGTTTCTACCGAAGAACTTTGGGTGGAGCTGAAACGTACCAATGATGAAGAGATTCGTCATGAGATCGTCCGTCGTCACCAACCATTGGTGCGCTACCTCGCCGAGCACATGGCGCGAAAATTGCCGCGCTCGGTTGACGCCGACGATTTGGCACAAGAAGGTTCATTCGGGCTAATGGATGCTATCAATAAATTTGATCCCGATCGCGGCATTAAATTCAAGACCTATTGTTCTACACGAATTCGTGGAGCGATTCTCGATTCGTTACGTGCGCAAGATTGGGTGCCGCGCTTAACTCGACAACGAGCGGTGAAGATACAAAAATTTACTGCCAATTTTGTAGAAGAAAACGGGCGCGAACCATCACTAGAAGAGATATCAGAAGCTCTTGATATCCCGTTGAAGGCTGTTAAAAACGCGCAACCATTGGCAATGAATCAAGCATCCGATCGCCGCCCGCAACCTAATGAAGATTACGATAACAGCCTCGATAGCATTAGTGAATCGCAAGAAGATAACCCCTTCGATGCGGCGAACAAGAAGGATTTAGTGGCAGTTATTACCGATGAACTTGGCGAAAAAGAGCGTTCCATTCTGCAGATGTATTACATTCAGGGCTTGACTTTGCGCGAAATCGGCAGCGCGTTATCAATTACTGAATCGCGTGTTTGTCAAATTCACTCTAACGTGATTAAACGCCTGCGCACCAAGCTCAAAGGCGATGCCGACAAGTTCTCAGCTTAAGCGATTGATTGCTAAACTGCCCGCGCGACGTTTGTTCGCGCGCGACATCGAGGTTGTTGAGCAATGTGATTCAACCAACGACGCATTAAAGCGGCGCATTGCTGACGGTGAAAACATGGGCAATACTTTATTGGTAGCTCACCATCAACAATCTGGGCGCGGTCGCTCAGCACGAGATTGGTGGTCCGGCGACGCAGGAGACAATTTATGTTTTAGTTTAGGATTGCGGTATAAAAATATGCCGCCGCATGTTGTTGGTCTAATTGGTGCGGTTGCATTAGCTGATGTTTGTCAGCAATTGTTGCCCGATGAAAAACTAGCTATAAAATGGCCGAATGACATTCTGCTGAACTCTGCCAAGATAGCTGGATTCTTATGTGAGTTACCAGCGGGTGGCGACACACTCGTGTTGGGATTAGGAGTAAACGTTAACACTAAGCCCTCGAGCGAAAATATGCCCTATTCGGTTGCTTGCTTGAATGAATTCGGCTTAAACTCTGAACCCCTCGAATTGCTCGGATTGGTAATTTTCCGTTTCGAGGAGTTGATGATTCGCTACCAGCGCCGCGGAAGTGCCGACTTCGAAGCTAGCTTTTTGAGTTATTTACAGAATTGGGCACCAAATGGCGTGCGAAATCCGGCTAACCAAAAGGCGGGCGCGTTGTTAAAATTTTCGGTCACAAATGGCTTGTCCCTCGATGTTGATGGTGAGCAATTCACCCAACCAATGGAAACCATAAATTGCCTCGAAAAGATTGACCATGTCACGTAACGATTCTCGTACTCCTGCTGATTTACGCCCGCTTAAGTTCACGCGTAAATTCACTAATCACCCCGCCGGCTCGGTGCTGGTTGAAGCCGGGCAAACTCGTGTGCTCTGCACCGTTACCGCTACTGAAAGCGTGCCGCGCTGGCGCCAAGGTTCTGGCAAAGGCTGGCTCACTGCCGAATACGCGATGTTACCCGGCTCAGTAGTGGGTCGCAAAAAGCGCGAGCACGATCGTCGCGACGGACGCTCTGTTGAGATTCAGCGCTTGATCGGACGCGCTTTACGCGCAGCGATTGATATGCGATCTTTCCCGAATGTTACCCTGCAAGTTGATTGCGATGTTTTGCAAGCCGACGGTGGTACGCGCTGCGCGTCAATCTGCGGTGCCATGATGGCGCTCAACGACGCAGCACATTACTTGAACGACAATGGGAAGCTGAAGTCATGGCCAATCAAGCATTGGCTTGCAGCCGTGTCCGTTGGCCATGTTGGGGGTCGCGCGTTGCTCGACTTAGATTACAGCGAAGACTCGACTGCCGATGTTGATATGAATATTATTGCGACAGAGAGTGGCCAAATCGTTGAAGTGCAAGGGGCTGCTGAGGGCGAACCGTTTTCTTTAGACGTTCACCACGAGTTGCTTTCGCTAGCCATGGAAGGCACCACCGACATCATCGCGCAGATGAAAGAATTAGCCGCCGACAAAGTCGAAGCATGAGCCAACGTATCCTGCTTGCCTCGAGCAATTCCAAAAAGCTGGCGGAGCTGCAATCACTATGTGAAGATTTAGACGTTGATATCCTCTCACCTAGCGATATCGACGCCGAACTGCCCGACGTTATTGAAGACGGCGATGACTTTCTGGCGAACGCCAGCAAGAAGGCCATCGAGTTTAGCGAGTTTACATCTAAGCATTTGGGTGACGATGTCTGGACACTTGCCGACGATTCTGGCTTATGCGTCGATTATTTAGACGGTGCTCCGGGTATTTACTCTGCGCGTTATGCCGCTGATGATGGTCCGCAACGCGATCAATCAAACAATGACAAGCTGTTGAGCGAAATGAAAAATGCGACTGGTGACCAGCGTACGGCCGCCTTTTGGTGCGTGATTGCAGTCGCTCATCAAGGTCAGGTGTTATTTGCCGTCGAGGGCAGCGTTAATGGCAATATTTTGCACGAAGCCGATGGAGAAGGCGGATTTGGCTACGACCCGCTGTTTTATCATGTAGAATCTGCATCTAGCTTCTCCAGTCTTGCCCCTGAAGAAAAGTCACGAGTTAGCCATCGTGGGCAGGCGATTGCGCGATTGCGTAACGTATTAGAATCGGTGGCTAAATAAGTCATGAGCAAATCATTCCCTCCCGAGCGCATTCGCAACTTTTCGATTATCGCGCATATCGACCATGGTAAATCTACTTTGGCCGACCGCTTTCTAGAAATGACCGGCGCTGTTGACAACCGTAAGAAACAGGCGCAGCAACTCGATTCGATGGATATCGAGCGTGAGCGTGGTATTACCATTAAAGCTGCTGCTGTGTCATTAACGACAATGGTTAATGGCGACGAGTACCTGCTCAACCTTATCGATACTCCGGGGCACGTTGACTTCGCTTATGAAGTTGAAAAATCTTTGCAAGCATGTGAAGGAGCGGTGTTGTTGATAGACGCTGCGCAGGGAATCCAAGCGCAGACTGTGGCGAATGCGATGCTGGCGATGGAGCAAGACATGACCATCATCCCGGTATTTAACAAAGTCGATTTGCCCCACGCGCGCCCCGAAGAATTCGCGAGCGAGCTTGAAAACACCTTATTGCTTGAGCCCGAGTTGGCGCTGCACTGTTCCGCAAAAACCGGTCAAGGCGTTGATGCCGTCATCGAAACTATTGTAGATCGCGTCGGACATCCGCAAGGCGACCCTGATGCTCCACTGCAGGCTTTGATCTTTGACGCTAAGTACGACGAATACCGCGGCATTGTGGTTTATCTCAGGATTATCAATGGCACATTACGCAAGGGCGACATCGCGCACACTATTGGTGTTGGCGCCGACTACGAAGCTGTTGATATCGGAAAGTTCATGCCGAAGATGGTGCCGCACGATACTTTATCAGTCGGCGAGGTGGGTTACTTCATCTCGAACATCAAAAAACTAGAAGACGTCCGCGTTGGTGATACCATGACTGTTTCTAAGGGCCAGCAAGCGGAAGCCCTTCAAGGGTACCGCGAGCCGCAGCCGATGGTGTGGTGTGGTGTGTTCCCTGTTAGCTCGGGCGATTTCGAAGACCTGCGTGCGGCATTGAATCAACTCAAATTGAACGATTCATCGATTGTTTTCGAGCCCGAATCGTCTGAGGCCTTGGGCTTTGGTTTCCGTTGTGGTTTTCTTGGTTTGCTACACATGGAAATCGTGCAAGAGCGCCTCGAGAGAGAATCTGGCTTGAACGTCGTTCAAACTGCGCCCTCGGTGCCATACCAGATAGTACTGAAAGACGGTTCCGTAAAAGACATTCGCTCGCCTGGAGCGCTGCCCGACCCTAATATGTTTGAAGACATTCAAGAGCCGATTGTGTGTACAAACATATTGGTACCTACCGAGTCCATTGGCGCCATCATGTCACTATGCGCCGAACGCCGAGGAACATTCCTCCGCCAAGATCATCTATCGGCAAACCGCGTAATGCTCGCCTGGGATTTGCCTCTCGCTGAAATCATTTACGACTTCTACGACAAACTAAAATCTGGCACTAAGGGTTACGGCACAATGAACTTCGAGTCACCAAGATTTGAGACTGCCAACCTGGTCAAGATGCGAATTCTTGTTTCCGGCAACGAGGCTGACGCACTGTCCACTATTTGTCACGCCGACAATGCACAGCGACGCGGACGTGCTGTGCTCAAGGTGTTGCGTAAAGAAATTCCGCGTCATCAGTTTGAGGTTTCGCTACAGGCTGCTGTTGGCGGAAAGATTTTAGCACGCGAGAACATTCGTGCCTTGTCAAAGAATGTTACGGCTAAATGCTATGGTGGTGACATCACCCGTAAGCGTAAACTATTGTCCAAACAGAAAGAAGGCAAGAAGCGGATGAAGAGTATAGGAAATGTTGAAGTACCGCAAAAAGCATTCTTGTCTGTGCTTACTACCGACGAATAATTTGTATGGCTAAGAAGAAAGAAAAATCAAAGCATCCTTTTCGCGAAAACATCGAAGTGGTGTTGTTTGCGATTATTATGGCCATGGGCCTAAAGGTGTTTGCGATTGAGGCTTATCAAATACCCACCGGTTCCATGCAACCGACGCTAATGGGCACCGAATTGCTTGACCCTGCGACCAAGCGCCCTGCTGGCCGGTTGAATGATCGAGTGTTGGTGGACAAGGTTTCGTACTTTTTCAGAGACCCGCAACGCTGGGAAGTCGTCGTTTTTCGTTACCCTCTTCTTACGCATAACAACTACGTCAAGAGGCTCGTTGGCATGCCCAACGAACAACTCTGGATTGACGGCGGCAATTTATACGCACGCGAACTTGGCAGTGACGACGATTTTGTTGTTTTAACGAAGCCGTGGAAAGTCATGCAAAACATCTGGAAGAAAGTTTTGCCTGGTGTAGGCGACGACCCAACTCAATGGCATGGTTGGAGCACAACTGGCAAGGCTACATCGAACGACGCAGGACACATAGTTTTTAGCGGTAACGGTAAAACGGAATATGCCTCGAGCATTCGTAACGGTTACCTGCACGGCTATCCAGACGAAATTTATTTTTCGGTGCCGAATACCTCATCGCGCTCACGCGAAGTTGTCGGCGATTTGCGTTTACAGTTTCAGTTAGACGGCCAGCAGGCAACAGGTAGCATCGACGTTGGATTAGAGCTTGGCAACAATATTCTCAGTGCTAAGTTTAATGCCTCGGGTTCATTGATTTTGTCACTGCCTACTGGCGAACAACGCACCATTGATATTCCGGCTCACTTTAATGGCGAGGTCGATATCGCATTCTGGGATCACCATTTCCGCGTAGCGTTAGGTGATAATATTGTGTTTGACGAGACGCTTGATATTGAACCGCACACCACAAAACTTCCCCGCAACCGTATGGCCTTTACGGTGAATGGAGGCCAATGGATATTAAGCCCCGTTAAGGTGTCGCGTGACATCCACTATTTGCCACCCCGTCAAAATGCAGCGCCTGTCTTCGAAATAACGGAAGGAAACTATTTCATGATGGGCGATAACACCCAGAACTCTTTAGATAGTCGTGATTGGCAACGAGAAACTTTTAGTTACGATAACGGCGATGACACTACCTTCAAGATTATGGGCGATCACCTGCAACACGGCTCTGACCCGATGTACAATAATCCGCGCTGGAACATGAGCCATGACATCATGACGCTGCGTGACGAATTCGGGAACATCCACACTCTTGATGGAGACCTGGTTAAGCAGTCTGCAGATGTTCTGCAACACGCCCCGTTGGTGCCACGTAATTACATGCTTGGGCGCGCGTTGGCTGTATTTATGCCGCTAAAACCACTCTCTCCGATTAACCGTTTTAATTTAGTCCAATAATATGAGCATTATTCTAGAAACTAAAAGTGTCAGTAAATCATTCAAAGGACGCGCCGTTGTTAACGGCGTCGACCTAGTTGTTAACGATGGTGAAATCGTTGGTCTGCTTGGGCCCAACGGCGCTGGCAAGACGACCACTTTTAAT
>OCVR010002603.1_pt1 | contig 13417 bp, 25 predicted proteins | sample 1539091 | NCBI WGS metagenome assembly OCVR01 (sample SAMEA3355530, study PRJEB22509) | marine metagenome | biome: marine; feature: coastal ocean; material: water | place: USA | collected 2010-08-07 | depth 16 m | reverse complement strand
TTTTGTGTAGTGCAACGAAGTGTTCCGCATCAACCAGTACTAATGGTTTACTTCTATTCCTCTTAATCACCACTAAGGGTTCATACCCTTTACAATTCGTTGAAGCTTGTTCGTATGCTTTCCATACGTTCACTGCTTCTTGGTTCTTGCACTCAATACTGTATGGGAACTTCTCTCGTGACTCCCTTCCCATTATAATGTCTTCCCCTTGTGAACCCATAGGTCTAGACTCTAAGTCTTCCTCGTGGAGGTTAAGGGTCTTCACCATTATGGATGCAAACCATTGTTGTAGTTTTCTACCTTTTGCTTTCGCTGACGATGTCTTCATTAAATGTTATACTCACTCCACATCCACAGGATGCTTCTTCGTTGGGATTCTGAAACGTAAATGTTTCATTCAATCCTTGGTTTTCATAATCAAGTGTCATTCCTTTTAAAAAGGGTTGACTCATTGTATCTATTAAAAATTTAAAGTTACCGTAATCTAATTCTAAATCACCGTCTTTAAATTCATCCTCTACAAAAACATATTCGTAACCACTGCAACCACCACCAGTAACACCCAGTCTAACTGAGTCTACTTTCTTCTCTATGAGTTTTGATATTGCAATGTCTGTAACTTCTACCATCTATTATTTATGACAACTAGTCGTGTGCAACTGCAGAAATCTCAACAGGTTTTGTTGATGGTACCCACTCTTCGGGTAAGTCCAATTCATCGTCTTCCCATGTAGGGACATATAACCAATCAAACGGAGCGGAGCTAGACTTACAAGTGTCTAATGCATCTTCAAGTGTCTCGACTATAGCCTCACCTTTTAGATTAAAACTTGTATTAAAAACAATTGGACAACCATGTCCATCCAAAACTCCATCTTCTTGTTCTGCTTCTAACATCTTTTTATGGAATGCTTCAATGAGATTATAGTAGTGTTCGTTCTGTTCTTTGGTAACTGTTTGAATTCTACAACTACCATCTACATGAATAATTGCAGGGATAGTCTCTTTTGCAAGTTGCTTTGCTGGAATTGCATATGTCATCCATGGACTATCTTTAAGACCACACATGTCAAACCATGTGTCTGCATGTTCCAACATAATAGAACCTGCAAATGGTCTGTAGGGTTCTCTCTTCTTAATATTGTTCATAATATTTTTGGCATACGGATTGGTGGGATTAAATAATAATGAACGGTTACCTAATGCACGAGGGCCTATTTCTGATGCACCTTGAAATAACCCTACACACTTTTCAGGTGTGTTATCAGCACCAGTCAATTTTTCTATGACAACTTCCAACTCATCTGTAATCCATTTATTTTCTGCAAATTGATATTTCATAATTAACTCCATTCCTTATAATTTGTTAAGTAGTTTGACATTCCGATTGCAGTTCCACTGTCGGCTGCACATGGGTCAATAAAGAAATTGAGTTCGGGATATTTCTGAACATACTTTATGTTATTACTACAGTTCAATGCATAACCACCAGTGATAATAATATTCTTAGTGTCACTGTAGGTTAAGGCCTTTTCAATAAGTGAACAAGTGTACTCGTAAGACTTAGTCTGCATTAGTTGTGAGATACCTGCGGGATTCATAATCTCAGGATTGTACACACCATATGTTGCATACCCCATAACTGTTCCTGCACTTCGACCCTTCTCGTCAATACCTAGTGAGGAACAAACATTACTGAAGAGGTAACCCATACTTGGTTTTGAAGAGAACTCCCAGTCACAGTCATCAATTTCTTTTGTGTATACATTTGGATTTGCACGAGTGTATTCACACGCATCATACGTCATTCTCATATTACTTAAGTGAGTCCACTTTCGTTCAACTCCTTCTTTACCAATCGTCCATATGGATTCAACCTCTTGGTGTACTGGGTAAGTGTTAAACAGGGGATAGGAACCACCACCATCTTGGACGATAACTAGTGCATCTTCACCTGTCTTTTCCCAGTCGGATAAATGATAACCACCATATACATGAAATTTGTGATGTTCACCTTGTTCGAAGTGGTAAACGTCAATACCTAGTTGTTGAGCTGCATTATCACAAAGCATTCTATCTTCATATGATATATTGGATAGACCCCAGTCATTATCTTCACTGTTTGTGTATGCAGATGCATCTACAACTAATCTAGAGTGGTCTTCCTGCAATTCCTCTATTCTCTCCCAGTCAAGTAACTCTGTCTGTAAATCCTCATAACACTTTTCTGCTTCCCAGCGAAATTCATGTCTCATGATACTCGCCATATCTTCTTGTTTGTTGTCGTATGTATTAACTGCGTTGGTCGATTTCTCTTCGATTGGTAGTGAGTCCTTATCTGCAGCTGCAAAACCTTTCTCATCGAAATCATCATCATTATAATCACCATAATGGAAGTTGGTCTCTCTACGGTCAAAGGAAACCATTCCAACGTAATCAAATTTTTGGTCTTTAATTTTTTCTAGTGATAACCAGTCAAGATTGGAATTAGGTGTCCACCATTTATCTCGTTGGAGTCGATTCTCTTCGTAGTATTCTGTGATGACACCATCTTCCATTATACAAATGGATGCGTCGTGTGAAATATTAATTCCAAGGGTTTTCATAATATATCCTATTACTTATTAATTTAAACTTTTATTTATGTAAATAGAATCATAGCAGCTGCAGTGAGTAACATACCGACTAGTCCAAATACAATCATTTGATTATTATTCATAGAAATACTCCGTTACATATTCCAGTGAATACCACAATGAATTAAATATTTGTGTACACTGGTCTTCTTTATTAATAATGACATATCGTTTAATTCCATCGGGACTCCTGTCCTCGAACAATGTCTTCTCGTAATTATTTTCTAAGACTAATCTCATTCTCATGACTCCTGTTAAAATGTCTACGGATTATGTATACTCTTATGTATGCAATGATTGTCATAATCCCAGTTATTGTTGTTCCAATTGCAACAGTATTATCCCACTGCAATAAATCTATGAACACAAATAATAAAAATAAATTGGTAGGATAATTAATCATCAATCCTGTTCCAACAGCTGTAAGAGTTTCTTTGTGTATTCTTCTTGAAGTTATACTCATCTTATACTATTACTATTCCCGATGACCCAAAAACAATTATTCAGTTCGGGGTTCATCTCTTCTTCCATCATTAAGTAGGACTTACTTTCATAAATCATATCCAGTTCAAATCCTACATTCTTTTTAACCAACTTGTGGTAATTATAATTACCCAACACTTGGGTGAAATCATATTCTGTTTGGAACCCACTCAAATTGGTATACACTGACTTAGTTCTGTCATACCCAAAAGGTTGGAGTCCCACTATTTTAAATTTTTTGTCATACTGTGTCATACCTTCTAGTATACCAGTAAACGTAATTGCTGACCCCATAGGGACATAAAGAACATCACACTCTACGTTCTGTACCTGTTCTGCAATCTGTCCTATAATCGACTCTCTGTGAGTCTGAGCTGCATATCCAAACAGTACTTGGAACATAGGACGTTCCTTCGCAAGTTTCTGCAAGTTGTGATACAAGACATTATTGAAACCTTGAGTCTCAGATAACTGGACTAACTCTGAACCTAAGTCTCTACACTCTGTCATTGCTTTTTGTTTGTAAGGATTCTTACTGTTACCGTATCCGATGATACTCTCTAAACCAAACTCCTTTGCAACCATACTGACGATGGGTGCTTGAGGGGATGCGATGGAACTTGCTGTTGCAATAGTTCCACCACACTCTGACTTAATATAATCTAGATTGGTTTCAATTAAATGTCTGCACTGACGAATCTTTCCACCAGTAATCCAGTCTTCACCATAAGGTGCGTAAAGGTCATCACGTTTAAAGAGGACATTATTAAATTCTTGGACGGGTGTTAAGTCAATCATACTTGTCTCTCATAAGTTAAACCAAAGTATTCTACAAGGTCATCGTAAGACACTACACTACCCATCGGGAATTTTCCATCGGATTGTTCCTCCAACTCTGCACTTGGCTGATAAAAACCTTGAATTTCAAATCTACCAGTCTCTTCAACAGGTGATTTGAAGTATGCAAACTCATAAAAGTCTTTCATTTCTTCCCACTCATTAAAAAAGGTGGTAAAGTTTGACCTAATAGTTCCAACAGGGTCAACTGGACTTGGTGTTCCAAAGTGAATGATTAAATCATAGTTTATTTTGTCACTGTATCCATCCTTTCTCCATGCTTTTGCAAGAGTAGGTAATATTTTTTCGGAGAAACAGGAATATCCTACAAATTTATTGTATTTTCCATCAATAAATTCCAATGGAAAGTCGGTTCTGAGAATTGCAAGTAATTGTTCGGGGTTTTTAATGGTAATCAATGTTGATTTACCAGTAATTTCTTCTAACAAAGTGTTCTGTAACTCAGCAATCTTAACTGTTTGTGTATCAAACCTTCCGTCACCGATGTAATTAACCATTTCTCCTATATCGTTAAGGAAATTTTCCTTCTGTATAGGAGTAGGATTCTTTGGTAGTGCAATTTCACCTTGTTCGACATTGAATCTTGTAATCTTTTCGACATCTTCCCATACAATCGGGTCTGATTCTAAGTCCATTGCATTAAAACGACCACCTACTTGTGATAATTTTGCAAATGAAAAGAAACTGTTTGCAACAAACCGATGAACGATTCTATTTTGCAGGGGTGTATTGTTATCGAGTATGTGTGTGGTCGTATTACCACTAAAGAGTGCAAGTTGATTATCATCTGAGTCAACAACGATAAAGATTCCTTTTGCACGAAGGTCATAACCTTTGAGTAAAGAGTTCTTTACCTTGGTGTATTTCTTGTTGGAACCCTTCTTGAATAGTTGGGTCATCTTTAGGTTAGCTAGAACATTGACATCAGACCCTTCCATAAGGACGGTCTTGTCAAACTCCAAACCCATCTCTGACAGATGAAAGTATTCGGGGTGGGTTTCGGGATTGAATGCAGTTTTAGATATTTCTAAGTGTGCATCTGTGAATTCTACTACTGATTTAATATCAACAATAAATTTATTTGGTTTAATCATGTTAGTATCTCCTATAATGATTAGTTTTGTTCGTCTGTAAGGTAAACCCCTTATCAGTTCAACATATTAATTATAACAGTATTTAGAATACCTGTCTAGAGGGTTTTTTAAACTATTTTCTTTTGTTCTTTCTATCTTGATATCTCTTTTCGGAATCGCATACCATAAGGTAGGCTCCGTGCATTAGTACACCAAAAAATAAAAGTACCACAATCCCAATAATATATTCCATAATCATGACGTAGACACCAACACAGTTACGATATTTTTGAGTAGGAATAATAAACCCACTGCATTTAATATAATCAAAGCACGGTCATTCCATATAATGGACACTATGAGCCATAGAAACACACCTACGATAGAAAACACAAGGTCTACAAACTGTAATCCTTCCTGTCCACGAATACTCATAGAGACGAGTACAAAAACAGATGCAATCCATTTCAAATACCAATCAATGGTATACTTGGGTGTCGCTGACTTAAAGATTCTTGTACTATTGTTAATCTCTCCTACGGTAAACTCACTGGAAGGAGTGGAAATAATCGTATCATCCGTTAATTCATTTTCGTTTTGCATTCTTCTGTCTCCTTAAACGTGCAACTTTGTTATTATGTTCTCTGACATCAGCATTCTCATGTGCAAAGTAACAACCAATAATATAATCCTCAAGGTCTTTCTTAGACCTATCAGACTTATTCTTTAATATCTTTAAATGTTTGGGGGTGAGTATCAACGTCTTATAGTCGTGTAACTTCTCGTCCACCAATTTAAACTCAAACGACTCAGTGGTATACTTCCACACACCTCGGGATTTTTTACACTCTAGTAACTCCATTAGTGAAAGACTCTCCTGTTACCATTGACTGTAAGATAGTCTATCTGTATCTGTCCCTGTATGACATGACCTGTACGCATCTCTATCGATACACATAGTGCATCCCATTCCTCATTGGTCTTACCCTGTGCAAGTCGTGACTCGGTGGGTGTCAAGACTATCTCTACGGGTTGATTGGTTGCTAGGTGTAGTCCTTCTAATTTATCTAGTGGTCTTTGATTCATATTTCTGTTTCTCCATTATGTGCATAGTATAACATAATATCTTAGTCATTGTCAAGTGGAGGGTCTAGTCTCTCTGTAACTTCTCTCAGCATATCTAAGAGTGATTGTGATTGTTCCTCTATGAGTATGGCTTGGTCTAGGATACGTTTAGATTCCTCTTCGATTCTCTGTGTCTCGTCTAGGAGTTCGGGTGCGACCCATACCTCCCAGTCCCACTCTTCGGATACTGTGACTTTACGAGGCTGGGTTGGGAATTGAATTATATTAGACATTTTGGTTTTGGTTCCTATTTTATGCTAGAAAAAAAATTTGAAAGGACATCCTTATACTGCTCTGAGACTATTTGGGGGGGTGCATGACCTAACTTCCAATCCCTCTAGGAGTCCCTCAGCACTGTTCTAAGAGGTTTTCCGTAGTTCTACGACATGTCCCCTTGACTCATACTCTGCACACACTCTAAGACCCTCTGAGAGGGAAACAGGTTCGGGAGTCCTTAGAGCTAATCGAGAGGTAGTCTCTCTGACTACTTCATCCTTCTGTATACTGTATACTTCTACAGTATTCCATTTGGTGTTCAAGTTCTCTCTCTCCTGTACTGGATGTAGTGTAGTCTTCTCTCTGTCTTTCATGGCTATAGTGTATCCTCAACACCTAGTGTAGTGTAAGTGAGTGGGGCTACTTCCTCCCCACTGTGCATGTTCGGACATGACCCTCAGAGACTTATCTTTGATTTAAGAGGCAACTCTCTGATTAACCCTCTCTTGATACATTTATTATATCATACTGTGTGTCTTGTGTCTAGTGGGTTTTCTAGACTCTCTATGATGTCTTCCATCTCGTAGGCATCAACCTCATCATAATAGATGTCTTCTATGAACGACTTGGTTCCTATCTTGGCTGGTTCCCATGGTAGATTCTTAGGGGTACTCATGATATCACTCCTATTAGTAGTGCAAATGCAAAGACTGACATACCCTGTAGGAAGTCAGCGTCCAGTAATCCAAGTTTTTTTAGTGTCTTCATAGTTAATCTCTCCATTATGTACATAGTATATCATAAAGTGAGGGACACTGTCAAGTTCACAATGTACCCTTTAAGGGTCATTGTCAAGTCCTGAGAGGCCTAGGAAATTCACACATAGACTTCCCCATTATACTTACAGTATAACATAAAGTGATACCCATTGTCAACCCCTCTGAAACCCTTACTGGCACTGGGTTTGCGGGGAGGGGTCTCTTAGGACATGCACTCATCCAACATGACCTGTCGTTCTTCTTTGGTCATGTCATCCCAATCAGGCTCTCGGGCTTGCAAGTACACTTCAACATCGTACTCTTCCTGAGTCATAAAGGTATACTCAACCTCATCCAACTCAATTGTCCATCGTTTAGTGTCGTGAGACATAGGCTTCATCCTTAGTCATAGGTGAACGATTCAACGCAACCTGTAAGTTAATCTTCTCTGCATACACATGTGCATCCATACGAGTCTTAAATATCTTAGAACATAGGGGACGATGAGTATGAAGACATGAAAGTCTGTAGTAGTAGGTCATGATTGTATCCTTTACTCTCTGAGTGAGGTAGTATTATCTCATAAATGTGGGGTCACTGTCAAGGTTTTTCTCATGTTTCTCACGTTACTTTGTGGATGCTCTGAGATGCAGTGCTGGTAGGGGTTCGCAGGGTGTTGACTTCTGAGTCGTTCTGTGGTAGGGGCTTTGAGTTGCTCTTGACTCCTCACTAAATATCGTGTTTGCGTCTCCGAACACACTCACCGATAACCCCTTTTAGTTTCCCACGCAGATGCTATGCTCCAACCCAATATAATTCCACACAATTACCCACAATACCACACATTATATTCATACGAGCCTAATACCACTCAGAATTATATTCTAGACCCCATTCTTACTGGGTTTCTGAGGGTATGGGTTGTTTACGGAATCGTTTGTTGTATGCACGTTTAATCTTCTTGACTACACCTGAACGAGATAGGTAGACATAGAACTCCCTTTGATTAGTCAATGCATCGTACTCGTCACCCCCTTTGAGGGGTATCTTTGGATTCTTCTTAGGAATTAGGTTTGTCGTCTTCTTTCACTAGGTCATCGTCATCGTACATGTCGGATGCATCTAAGTATATTTCACCGAGAGGATTGGTCTTTAAAAGGTCATCAAGTTCTTTCTCTATGACCTCTTCACTGGTATCCACCTCCGTTGTAGGTATCTCACGAAGTTCTACTGCACCAATACAACACCTATCCCATAGTTCTTCTACAGTATTGTCTTGAATAGGTTCTGCATTCATGATACCTAGTTCTGTCAAGTCTATAGTTCCTTCTACGTCAATGTAGAATGTACGTTTTGCAATTTGGTCTGATACACCTAGGTATGGATAGAGTGACTTCTCTCCTAGACAGAAGAAGACATCGTATTTGTCCTTCTCTTCTTTTATACTACCTGTGACCCATTCTATTTGGTCGTCTTCCCATTGTTGGTCGGGGCCGTCTAATAGGTGGTCAAGGATTGCGACACGCATCATCAAATGGTCTACTAATTGGTCTCCCATGTCTGAGTCCGTGTAGATAAGTATCTTTGGTGTTGTGTTAGTGAATTCGATTGGCATGGATTATCCTCTTGTTGTAATTTATTAAGTCCTTGGGTTTATTTATATGAACATCCATGGCTAAGGAATACCTCGGTGTCGTGTGTATATTCTGTTTGACTTCGTGCATGAGATACTCGTCTACTATGTGTAGGTGTCCTACCTCGTTGCGTACCTGTATGTACCCTTGGTCAGATTCAAAGTGTGTGTAAGACTCTGTGTGACCTTGTAGGAAGACTGAAGATGCGAATGATTGACCTATTGTTTTACCCTTACCAACCATACCATGGTGATGTTTTACAATACCTTTACCCTGTGGGGATTTGTTAGCCCAACACTGAATCCATACCTCTTCCATGTCTTTAAACAGTTCTAGATTAAACACTCGTTGTTGTAGGTCTATACTAAGTGTGTCGGGTAATAAATTGAGTAGGTTGTAATACATGAACTTACCTGTTAACCCTTCGTGGTTTGATTCATCATATTCGGGGAGAGAGTTTTCCTTCATGAGGTCTTCTGTGTTGTCGTCTATGACTGCACATATCGTCTCACACTCGTCTTTGGATAGGAAGTGTTCAACCACTTGATGGTAAGGTACCATGTTATCTAGGTTATATTGGTCATGAGCTGTGAACATCTTTCTTTTCAGTCCCATACAGTGTTTCTCGGGGGGATGGATTTGAATCAAACTCTTATGTTGTGGAAGGTTAATTCTCTTCATAGTCTTCGGGTCTGTGTATCATATGGCCGTCATCGTGTTTAAGAACACCAATTTTAGTTCCGTCTTCTTTGAATGCTTCAAACTCTTTCCAGTAATCGGGATTGGGGTCGATGGTTGAGGTGTAATTGAAGTCTTTACTCTTAACGTATTCTAATACGATACTTCGAATGTCCTCAAAGGAGTGTATACCATTATCAGTCTTGTCTAGTGCAACAGGTAGTTCTATTCTTACATCGATGGTCTCAAACCTATCGGGATACTTAATGGATGTCTTGAGTTTCATGTTATTTAACTCCACATGTCGTTTATATTCTTCGACTGTCATTTCATGGGCAGTCAGGTTTTTTGCCGATTGAATCAGTATGTCGTCTAGCAGATTCAGTTGTTTCATAGTCCTTCCTTTCCTTCGTATTCGTTGATTAAGTCGTATGAGGGTTTACCAAATAGTGTACCATCTACACTACACTTGTTACATGGAATTCCGTTCCTATTTCCCTTTCTCAATCTGTTTCGTATCTTGGTCATAGGTTTACCGAACCATACATCATGTAATGTCTGTGTCATGAGGTTACCTACGATTTGTGTCCTGTCCCAGTCATTACAACATAGGATACAATCACCATTCCAATCTACAAACATCTTATAGAACGGATAATAACAGGGTTTACCCTTAAGTTTCTCTATGGATGAGTCTTCTATACCAATCCAGTCTACTACACCACTTCTGTTGTTCAGTAACAATCCATGTTGTTCTGCACTTCCATAGTGTACTCTATATTTATATTGTGTTTCGGGTGCTATCCCTGCTTCTTGCATGATTGCATCAAAGGGTTCTACCTGTTCAGGCCCATCATAGAGGTTGATGTAGATATTGGTCATACCTGCATTGAATAGGTCTTTTGCGTATTGGGGTGTTAGTTTGTCACCATTAGTGTTGCACTCGATGACATTGGTAGGTAGTTCTTTTCTTACTGCATGAACAATCTTAACGAACCATGGGTTGAGTAGGTTCTCACCGAATCCACTGAAGGATATCTTACCTCTATAGTCTGACCGTTTTAACTCTTCTGCAATAATTGTCGCACCCTTGACTGTAAGGTGTAGATTTCTATTGTCGTAGACCTTTGGGTCATGTCGTGGACAAAAGACACATGTCCTGTTACACAACTCTGTAGTGTTAATCTCTATCGTGAGGATGGAGTCGAGGGGTGTTAGGTCTTGATTGTCTAGTTTGTTCCAGTGATTGGTTTCTTGTTGTCTGCGATGCTCTAAGAATTGATACTGGTCAACTTCAACAATAGGTATTGATTCTGACATAGGAATATCACTCAGTTTTTTGGCTTGTATAATTCAATAAGGTCGGATACTTTGACTACTTTATCATCAATCATCTGTTCAATCATATTCTTACGACCCATTTTAAAACCCGAGTACCAACTCGACACCACTAATGCGATGATGAAGACTATATGTATTCCTATTAAGATATCACTCATGATTGTATTTAGTCATTATTGGTTGGTTTGATATCATTAATGATATCCTAGTAGTTGTCATAGTCATCAATGTTTAGTTGACTACCCTTTGTCTTTGTCTTTCTCATGTCGAGGATTGGTCTTCCGTAAGCACCCCATAGTTCTACGACAAATTTATAAATTCCGTACCATAATACTAGTGCAAACATATACTTAAGTACAAATACAGTTATATTGAATGGTATGAAGAATAGTCCGATAAGGAAATCCATTACACTTGTTCCTTAATGTAATCTAACATAGTTTGTGCATCAGATACTTCAAATGGGTCTGTTCCTGCATTGTTACCGAATCCTTCTTCACTGAAGACTTTCTCCACAACACCATCGTTGATGACACATGAGTATCTCCACGACCTTGAACCAAATCCTACATTGTCCTTCTGAACTTTTGCACCAATTGATGCAGTGAACTCTAATGAGCCATCTGCAAGAGGTTTGACATTCTTAATACCCAAAGATTCGAACCATGCATTCATTACGAATCCATCGTTGACTGATAAACAGTAGACCTCGTCTATGTTATTTTTCTTTGCAGTAAGTGAACGATACTTCTTATCGTATGCAGGTAATTGTTTTGTTGAACATGTTGGGGTGAATGCACCAGGCAATGCAAATAGAATAACTCTCTTATCTTTAAAGAGTTCATCTGTTGTTACTTCTGTGAATGTCCCCGTGATTCCATCTCTCTGAACGAGTGATACGGATGGGATGGTTTGTCCTTCATATATCATAATATATTCCTCTAAATTATATACCCATTATACTACCTCTAACCAGTTCTGACTAGAGGTTTTTGTATAATTGTATAGTTATTTATACAAGAAAAGTACGACACACTTTGTTAAGTGAGCCTGATTTCATCATGGTATCGAATTTGTCTGCAAGGGAATGAACCGAGGCAGACATGTATGCGTAATATTGCATTTATATCTCCTTTTTATGTTGTATCTTTCAGTCAAGAATGGTATGTTCGGTTTCCCTACTTACTCTTTGTGACCTAGTCGTTACGATTTTGTGTCAATTGTGTGACACAATACTATTTAGACATTTCTATTCTCTAATATATGGGGTGCTATCTTTGCCAAATCTTCTAAGTACATATCCCAAGGGTAGTGTCGTAGACAAGAGGATGCCATTCTTCGTATCTCTTTTATATCATCTCTTTTATATCTACCTCTAGGGTTCTGTAACTCTTTTAGAAACTCTGCAGTGCGTGTTAGTGCGATGTATCTTTCATCTGCCATTGTCATACTAGTTTACTCCTTACTCTCCATCCAAGAGATGAATACCCTCATCTTCAGTTCAGTTTCCATTGCAATTTTAATTCCTGCATTGATTGACGGTACATTCTTTAGAACTGCACCAATGTGGTCTGTATCCATATCACATAACTTAATATACGATAATGGTTGGTCACCGTTAATACCGTATGTTCCCCATTCACAGGCTTCTCTAACCTCTTCATGTGGTTCTGCAAGGGTGACAATCATCCATTCTTCGTCACCATTACAACTAGAACGAACATAGTCTAGTCCACCATCAACCATGTACTCTTTACCGTTCTCATCCTTGTGGGTAACATAGTCATGTCGGTGTCGGGATTGAATAATCGTACCATCGGGGGTACGAAGTGCGTTGCGTATCATACTGTAATCAGTCATGGTACTACATCCTTTATGTTGGTGGGGCTAACAGGACTTGAACCTGTAACCTACGGTTTAGAAAACCGTTGCTCTATCCAATTGAGCTATAACCCCATATTCTGAGGTTATTCTATAGATTACATTTAGGTATTGTTAAGGCTACTCGTCCTTGGTGGTCACGGAACACTTCTAGTGTATCTCCGATTTTCCAACCCAAATGTTCTAAGAGAAGTTCGACATCAAATGAGATGATGTCATTGTTTTTGAAAAGTTTATATTCGACAAAGGTCATGTCGTCAAAACTATAGTCTTTTGACTTTTCCACTGTAAGTTTCCTTATGTTGGTGGTAATGGCGGAAGATATAGGATTCGAACCTATGATACCCGTAAAGGTATGCCAGTTTTCAAGACTGGTGCATTCAACCACTCTGCCAATCTTCCCATGTGGTGGAGTATACTGGGTTCGAACCAGTGACCCCCTGCTTGCAAAGCAGGTGCTCTCCCAACTGAGCTAATACCCCAAGTAAACTATTCTTTAGTTTTAACTCTCTTACCCTTTGGATAACCAGTACGAGGTTTTCTCTTTCTGACTGGTTTCTTTCCATCTACATATGCCTCATTGACATGAGGTGTTGACTTGTCGTCTGCAATGAACTGACCTTTGTCGTTCTTTGCTCTTTTACCCGAGGGTAAGGGTGTTAGAAAAGTCACTAATTTTTTCCAAAATGACATAATATTCTCCTAAAAAGGGGGGTCACCATTGACCCCCGTGA
>OCVR010002597.1_pt1 | contig 13439 bp, 3 predicted proteins | sample 1539091 | NCBI WGS metagenome assembly OCVR01 (sample SAMEA3355530, study PRJEB22509) | marine metagenome | biome: marine; feature: coastal ocean; material: water | place: USA | collected 2010-08-07 | depth 16 m | reverse complement strand
TTATCAATTAATTCTAATAAATTTTTTGGTATGTCATATTTTTTAGTTAATTCTGTGTCGTCTGTAATTACATAGGTGAATACAGCATTTTGAGGAATATCACCAGAATCAAACGCACCACCTGGAGAGTTTGATACTGTATGAGCACCGATATCTAGGTTGGTAAATGCAATAGAATCACCAACATTAGCTGATATCTCCGAAGGAGCAAAAGCATTATTTTGAATTGCTACACTAACTGTTTTAGCAGTAGTATCTGTGTATCCAGTACCTGCACCAGTTACTGATATAGAATCAATACCACCATCAGCGATAGTATGTTGTACCGCACCTGAAACTGATTCTGCACCACCTGTAATGGTAACAGTGTCAGCAAGTATATAACCAGAACCACCAGCAGTGATAATGACTTTGTCTAATTCATCACTTTCGTTTAGTAATACATATCCTGCAGCACCAGAACCAGTAGAAGTAGTAACACCAACAACGATTGATGGGTTAATTGTGTGAGAATCTTCTTCTGGACCGTGGTCATGAGCATCAGCAGGATCTCTTTCAAAAGTAAACCTTCCAGTAAATGCATTCCAAGAAACCGTGATATCATGCGAGTGACCTGCTTCTATCGTAGTAGAAATTACAGGTGTACCACCTTGAATAGTATTAATTTCTGTTTGTGTTAGTTGAAGATTATGAACGTGACCGTTGCCACCGTCTGCAAGAGCGATGTTCCAATAACCAGCATAACCAGTTCCAGGTGCCATTACAGCAACTGAATCTATCATACCGTTTCTTAGCGTAAACGTGGCAGTTGCTTTAGTTTCAGTTGAACCTGATACGTCTACAGCACCTAAATCGAATGTCCTAGCAAAAGTGTTTTCTGAGTATTTTGAACCAGCAGTTGTTATTGTTGCATCAGAAACACCATCATCATAAATAGCATTAATGATTGCTCCTGTGCCTAATGTAGTATTTGCGTCGATAGTATAGGAATATGTGTCAACAACACCCGTGTCGTCTGTTATTTCTACCTCATAAGTAAGACCGTCTGATAAATCTGGGTCATAAGATTCACCAGAAACTACCAGTTCGTATGATCTTGTGAAGTCATCTAAGAGAGCAACAGCAGCAGTTGAATATTCCTCACATAAGGTTGGTGTTTCAAAAGGACCACCATCAGAGTCAATACCAGAAGCATTCATATCAGCAGTTACACCCCAACCAGTCACCGATGAATTTGCATCATGACAATAAGAAGAACTTGGAGTAAACATGATTGTTTCGTAATCTTCTGCATACTGACCTTCAACACCAGTGTTATATATTGCTCCTGCAAGGGTAGAAACCTTAATAAGGTCGCCATCATCAATGCCATCAAACATCAATGCGTTAGAAGAACCACGACGAAGGATTAATTCTGGATTATCGACATCCGCAATTGATGTGTTATTAAGAATAGTTAAATCAACTCCTGGAGTACCATCTGCCTCATGGGCAGTAGCACGGAAAGAGTCAATACCAGTATTTGATACTGATTTGAATATGTTATATGCTTTAATTTTTTCAATAGAAGTAGAACCAGTAGCAGCTTCGTTCTGTAATCTAAGATGTTGGTAGAATGGACGTGGTTCACCAGAGATAAGCATAGACTCACCGAATGAATTAATTCCACCTAGTCTATCATACGAAATGTGGTGGGTAATGTTTGTGCCTTCTTCAGCAAAAGCAATTTGATCATCTTTCGTGTACATGAAATCAGTAAAAGCAATTTCACGAGTCATTGTTAAATCACCCATCAACAAGTTAGTTTGGTGGATAGAATAACCAGAGTTTGCAGCACCAGTAGTGTATTGTGCCAACTCTGTAATCATATCAGCAATTGCTTGCTGGATGATAGCATCCTGATTTTGTACGTGAATAGTATAATCAGTCTGTAACTGACTCATTTGCGTAGTAACGTTTGATTCCAATAAATTTGAAGCAACAGATAGTTCAGTACCAGAGGTGTTTGCCCAAGGTACGAATACTGTATTAATAAATCCAGCAACTTCATCATTCATGTAAGTCTCAACTGCATTCATAGCAGTATTAGTTCTTACAACGACTTCATCTTTGAATGTGTTTTGTTGGTTTTCTAGAGGAGTAGTTACATTAGAATTTAACCAAGACTTCATGTTGGCTGCCATAGCGTTCAACTTGGTTGGAATCATCACCGCAGGGGTGTTTGTATAAATCTCTACTTCTTCAACGAACTCGGTGATGTCGATACCTGTAAAGGTAATATCAGGAATATCGTTAAATTGGTCAACTTGCGTTGAAATGGTTGATAGTGTGACAGACATTGTTCGTTATCTCCAAAAATTAATTTCTTATCATTACAACTATTTATAATAGTTATTTTGCTTTATGTATACAATATTGGGGGAATGTTAATCCCCCTGTTTTTTCCTAATTTATACTGTTAAACAGTTCACTTCAGTAAACGTTTGACCGTCTAAGTTTGTAACCTTAACATCATAACTTCCTGCAGTTAAGGTTGGTGCAACAGTTATGTTATTTGCATCAACAACAGTTACAGCAGGTGTATCAACAACAGTCGAAGTACCAGCAGATATAAACTCAACCACAGTATCAGCAGTAACAAAACCTGCTCCAGTAATTGTATTAATATCAACAACAGTAATTATACGAAGTTGGTCAGTAACTGTAAAGTCATTATCTACGAATGATGCAGTATCTCCATCAGAGTTAGTAACAGTCAATACCTGAGCACCAAGAGGTGTTGTAGGTGCGACCATGAACTTAACCTTATATGGTAAGTTTATTGCTTGATACACTGGTTGTGCTACACCACCCAACTCTATTGTGTAATCAAAGTCAATACCGTCACCAAGTATTTCTACCCACTGACCGTCAATAGAGTCAACAACAGTTGCATCCCAAGAACCTCTAGGACTCTCACAATCACCTTGATTATTAACCGTTAAGAACGCAATATCAGTAGTACAATATTCGTTCACAGTTGGAATCCAAGTTCCTCGTGGACCTTCACATGCCTCTTCAGTTGTTTGAATACCATCAGAACAGTAACCTGGATTTCCAGGAGTCCATGTATGACCAGCAGAAGTCCACGTATGTCCAGCATTAGTCCATGTATTAACAGGAGTCCACGTATGAGTTGGAGTCCAAGTACCACTAGCGTTTAGACAGTCAGTTCTATTTGTGCTTGTGCCATCAGAACAAGTACCATCACTTTCATAACATGCTCCAGAAGTCTGCGATGAGCCATCAGAACAAGAACCACCAGAGTCTATACAACCCAATTCATTATCGTTATATACTGGATCGGAACAAGTTCCTGCCGCAATACACGTATATTCAAACGAATAGGTTACATTAGAACAAGTTCCTGCACCCAAACAACCATATTCAGAAGAATATAGGGCATTAGAACAAGATCCTAATGTTGGTTGAGTCCACCAACCGAAATCGGTTTCACAATCAACCTGTAATGGGTAGTTAACATTACTACAATGCTCAACTACTGTAGGAGTCCATACACCAACTATTGTTTCACATTGGGTTTCAATAGTGTAAGTTTCAGTTCCAAAGTTAGTTGTACATGAAGGAACAATTTCAGCAACACTTCTGTGTCCTGTGGTAACATCCGTAGAAATTAAAGATATTGGTGGGTTGAGGATTTCATTACCACGTCTATTGACGTCATAGTAATCTTCAATAACAGATTCACCAAACGATTCCATAGTTCTCATTCCAGCAATTGGTTGCCCAACGTAGTCTAAGTTCTGATTATCATGATGATTTGCATTCCATCTTTCTTCTCCTCCAATAGGAACACCCATAACGTTCATAGATCTGGCAAGTAATAAATACTCATCAGAAGAAAGTTTAGGAATTGTCTTAACTGATATATCGTCCCAATAAGTAAATCCAGTTCCAGTAGTAGAAAGAGTCAAGTAGCAAGTACCAGATACAGTTGCCTTAAACGTAAAGTCACGAGCCTCATCATAGACACCGCCCGTTAATGTATCTTCAATCAATAATGAACCATATGCATCACTATCTGGTGTTGGACCTAATTTAAGAACTGAATCAGTTGGTCTATCAACTTTAAGAGAAACTTTATAACTCATTTCATTTTCCATCTCAAAAGAGATATGGGCAATACCACGAGCAGATTCACCAGCACCAGAAGTATATATCTGTTTACTGTTTTGGTCTACATAAGCAGCACCACCTTCTTGTGGAGCAAAAGTCCAATTTTCAATAATTTCACGTACTGAAACATCGTCAATAGAACCTTCAAAACCAACATTTGAATAGTATGGGTTATTCTCCTCAGCAGGATTGTCATCAACTTCTCCAATAAAGTGGATCTTTTGGTCATGTGCACCCGCACGAACGTGATAAACTTTTTCACCATTTTGATTTAAACCAGTAGTGTTATAATCAATAATAGAAATATCTTCTTCAACTAATTTAATAGAATTGACAGCTCCAGTACCATTTAATTTTAAAATTAAACTATTAGAAGCAAGTCCAAGGAAGTTAATATGATGTATGCCTGATGAATTGACAGTTCCTAATGTAACTCCATTAACAATAAACTCAACAGTTGGATTATTAATAGTAGTAGAAACTAATGTTAATTCATCGTGTCCTTCAGGATTTGTCTGTTCAGTTATTGTATATTGATTAGTACCACCAATGTTTAACCATTTGACTGTAAAGTCATGAGTATAAGTCTCAGCATGATAACCGTCTGTTTGTGTAACCGTTAACGAGTTATCAGTTGATTCTTGTAACCATAGACCTTGTGCCTCAGTCATTTGGAAGGTGTGGTTATGCGTTCCAGTTGGACCTGGTCCAGCTGTGAAGTTAAGAATATTCTCAGTCAGAAGATCAGTATCAAACGTCACTTCATATTTAACACCATTAACCAACGCATTAGATAATGTGTAAGTCGAAGTACCATCAACTGAAGAGTTGAATGCTAATTGGTCATTGATTATAGAAACACTCGCATCCGAGTGAACCCAATTAACCAGTGCAACATCGGCAATATCAAAATTCCAGTTAGAAATCAATTGGTTAGGATTAGTTCCTAATGTAACACGCATACGTCCAGTCATGCCGTTATTATCATCATCAACATTACCTAATAGGTATTTAACTTCATAAAGTTTACCTGTGTCTATAGAAAGAGTTTGAGAAACTTCAGTGGAAGATGCGATTGAACCATCGATGTATGCTTTTGCAGCATCAGTGTTCCAACCTTCACCAATTGCCCATGCATTTTGCCCAGTAACACGTTCTTTGATTGACACATTGTCAATCTTTCCTCGTCCAGTGTTAACTAATCTTAACAACGTAGTATTTGCAGGAGCAGTTAATGTTTCCGTGTAATGACCAACAAGAGTATTAGCAGTTCCAGACACTACTGTGTCACCATGGAATTCTGCAGTTAATGAACCATTCTCAGCACCATAGTTATCTTTAAACGATTCTATAATATCATATTGGACTTCATAAGTAACTCCATCAGTTATTGAACCAGAAACTATTTGTTCAATATATGCAGCATCTGTGGTTTCGTTATGCGCAGTTCCACCGCTAACAGACCAAGAGCCTGTCTCTGTCCAAACAACTTCTTTAAATGTAACATTCTCTAATGTAATATCAGAACGTTTGTCAATATCAACACTAAAGTAAACTTTAGCAAGACCACCGACATTGTTTGTTACAAGGAATTGCTCAGAACCAATACCAGGAATCATTTCTAATGGATCAATATAAGAAACAGTTCCTAATTCGATATTCATTGCCTGAATGAAAGGAATGTCACCAGGACCAGTTGCGGTCAAGGCATTGTTAGTTCCTAGTAAGTCTGCTTGAGTTCCAGGTACTGGGAAAGCATTCGCAGGAACTGGTAGAACTTGGAAGTAGTCGTCAGACGTTCCATTATCAACAAGAATTTTATCTCTAATATGTAATGGAGTGTACATATTATCCTGTCCGTGGTGGAAGTAAACCACAACGTTCTCGCCAGCATTAACGACTGGCAAGTCTAGAATATTAAACGTACCCATCATAGAAGCATGCCAACCACATTGATAATACATTGTGTTTGGTGACACTTCAGGTACAGTCCATTCCAATATTTCGTATTTTGCTACACCAGAATCATCATAACCCCACAAGTCATCCACTGGACCTTCAGTTTGAACTCCTGGACCTTCTTCAGCACGAGAGTTTTGAACACCTAATAGATACTCACCAAAGTAAGCACCAGGAGTAAAGTGAGAACCATCATCTGTTGTAATGTAAATTGGGTGTCCTGCAGAGTTAATCTTAAATTTGTAAGTACCACCACGATATAAATTAATTGTACGGTTTGTTCCTTCAATCATTCCTGATTTATCGAAACGATATAGTCCACCATCATGAGTTACATGGTATGCACCATTGTATTGACCAGGAGCATTGAATGGTCCATATCCAGAATTACCGTCCGAACCAGTTAGTCCGAAGTCTTCAGGAACATGCCAAGTAAATTCTTTAGCAAAGTTACCAATAAATTGTGGTCCTCTCCATTGAGCGAGTCCAGGGTCTTCCGTTGGGTTCAACGCAAGACAAGTTGCCTCATCATCTTCACCATTGTAGTACCAACCACCAACATCAATTTCTTCACACCACCCAGCTAGAGCAGTACATTCTGGGAATACTTCTGGTCCAACCCAAGTACCTGGCTCTTCTTCAAGGTTCACAAAGTCGTTATAGTCACCAGGATTTATTGTAAGACCATGTGCTGCTCGCATTGAAACACAGTTATTACCGTCATTATCAGCAAAACCAGCAGTAACAAGATTGTCCCAACCTGCACCAAGTATTGCTTTAATACCTGCAGCATGCATATACAATGGTTGGTCGAGACCAGTAACTGGGTCGACCAATGTTATATGTCCAGAAGGACTCCATGCATTGTTTATAAATTTGTAAGTACCACCACGATATAAGTCAAATCCACCATTAGTTCCGTCATTACCACCAAAGTTGTCATGGGTTGCACCAGCAATTTGATATGGGAAATATGAAATAGGAGTATGGTCCCACCATGACCACAACCATGGAGAGTCTTGAGCACCCTCAACAGTAGTGATATTTGGATCTGCCCACGTGATTGTAGTATTTGTATCAACTGTAATTTCCATATTATCAGTTGGTCCATAACCATCACCCAATGCAGTAACTGTATGGTCTACAAAAGCACCAGGAAGTTCAGATGGGGTGTAAGGTTGAGCACCAGAAGGTAATTGAACTATATCACCAACAGTTAACCCGTGGCTAACAGACTTAACAGTTGTTGGTCTTGACCATTCAAGTTGTATACCAGTACCTTGAACAGCGTCACCGACGTGGTTGGTTAAATCACGTTCAACTTGGAACCTATATGATGCCAAGTCTGCAACTACAGTGTATTCTTCAATTACATTATGTGTTGTAGGTGTAGTACCTGCAGCACCTGTTAGTGGATAAACAACTACTTCTGTGAGTACAAAGTTGTCTGCATCGACAACATAATCAATATAATAGTTTGTGTTACCGTGATGAATTCCGTTGTATACATTTTCAAAGTGAACACGATTTCCAGGGAATAGTCCATGAGAATCAGATTCAATTCCTTTTTCTTTCTTAACATAACCGTTAAGATCTGTAAACGCATCAGCAATGGAAGTTGGGTTTAAATCATCTCCACCAAGAGCAAAGTCATATTGACCTACTGAGAATTCATTTGAACCAGGATACCAAACTCGACCCATATCATGAATATGCTGGTCAATTTCAATAATTAAATAAATATCGTTAGCAGCATCTAAACAACCAAATTCAACAGTGTGAAAATGCTGTGGATCTGAAGTGCCGTGGTCAGAAGTTCTGATTAAGGTAACACCACCAGTGTGACTCCAAGTTCCGTCTGTGTCTTGTGTAGTGCCCGTTAGAACACTTGCTTTAAGTGTTGCTTCATCTACTTCAGAAATTAAGATTTCGTGATAGTGACCAAAGTTGACCAATTCTACTTTAGTTCCACCAGAGAGTTCAAAGTATTCTTCGATGCCGTGCGTGTGTCCACCCGTCATTCCAACTAGATACATTCCACCAGCACCGTTGTTTAATGCAGCGTCCCAATCGAATGTAGCAGTATGGGTGTGTCCAGTATCATCGGCATCAGTGACAATCATTGTTGCTGTGCTTCCTTGAATCGTTACCCATTCAGAAGGAGTAAGCGTTGCAGTATGAACGTGTCCAATTGAGTATGCATCATCAAAGAATACGTCAACTCGCTCATCACCTTTGGCAACAGCAGTAATTATGTAATCTTCCCATTGTCTTTCACCAACAGCTACAGAACCGTCACCAGATCCATAACCAGCACCACCTGCAGTAAGTGTTACAGAATAGACTGTACCATCAATTGTAGCATCTGCAGTCGCAGCGACCGTTGGTGAACCACCAAGGAAAGTAATTGTAGGAGGATTATGATAACCAGTACCTCCAACCGTAACCGTTATAACATCAATTGCAGATCCTGATAACGTACAGGTTGCTTCTGCTTGAACGGTTGATACTTCTTCATACCACGTTTCAAGTGCTGCGGTACATGTTGATTGTGTAGTATATGCAGCATCAGTACAAAAAGATGCTGGACCAAGTATGGCAACATCAGGTGCTGAAATTTGTATAGTTGGGACAGATCCAAAACCTGCACCAACATCAGTTGCAGTAATCGAGTCCACCAATCCGTTAAATTCTAATGTTCCAGTTGCACCATTACCACCACCGCCAGTAATATACATTGTTGGAATGCTCGTATATCCTTGACCATTTGCAGTTAGGTTTAGTTGACTAACTGTTCCTGCAGCAACTATTGCATCAGCAGTAGCAGGAACAGTGTTCGAATCAACTCCACCAGTAAAGGCAACAGTCATTGGAACACCAGCATTAGGATTAGTTTCAACCGCACCAGACTGCATTGTAATTACATTAGAGATTGATAAATCATGGTAAAGCGATTCTACAGAAGAATATGGAGCACCACCAATCGTGCTCATTGTATTAGGTAGCAATAAGTTAATAAAGTATGAAGACGATGTTGAAGGTAATGCAACCATTGAACCATAGTTGATTGGTATTTTAACCGTATCGCCAGGATTTAAATTATGACCAACGTTGTACACAAATCTATGGTTAGTTTTAGTTGTCATTCGACCTTCTTCTAGAGGGTGGAATGTACAATGGAAGTATACGTCATGATAACCGTCTACAACCCAATTCCAAACGTCTCCAGGATTTAAGTCAGGAGAAGCAAATGATATATTGTCGTCTGATACAGCATTGTGTACTAGATAATTACCAACTGGGTTAGTGAAAATAAGAGTATCACCTTCACGTGCTTCAACGTGATAAGGTATAATTGTGTGTTCTTGAGTAAGTGGGTCTGTTAGTGCACCTTCATCCCAAACTGCGTTATTTGCATAACAAATTGCTTCAGTCGCACTTCCATCTCCAGGATAACCAGCACCAACATCACAATAGAATGCAGAGTTCGGTGGAGACCAATTCCATACAGCATCGTTTGCTTTACAAGTTGCTTCCATTGCAGCAAGTGCAAGGTTATAATCTACAGTATCATCCCACGGAACAATTGCACCATCACAAGTAGGAAGAACTAAATCTCCATCCTCAATGATAGAAATTACGATTGATTGCGCAACAGGACCACCACCAGTTTCTGAGAAGATTGCTGTATCCAGTGAAGGGATATCAACCATGTTGAAACCACCAGAGATTAAATCCCAGTCAACGTCTGCAACATTTAGGTCATATGCGAATTTGTATTGAGTATTTGGTTTTAATTGTGTCTCAAACCATGCTACTGCTGTTTGTAGTCCGTCTGAGTATGCTCTAATAACTTTTGTGCCTTCAGTAGTGAAAATATCAAATAGATATGCAATACCGTTTGCCCATGGACGTGCTAAATCAACTGGTGTATCAAAACCTGAGTTTTTAACTAATTCTACTTCAAAAGCGTCTGTGCCGAAGTCTGAGTTTTGTACAAGGTTGGCAGTGTTATATGTAACATCAAACCCACCGTTTGTAATTAATTCTGTAGGATTAACAAACCTAGCAGAACGTTGGGCAACATTAAGAATAAAACTTTTATATTCTGGAAGATGCTCTAAATTCTCCATTACTTCTAGAGACTTCAACATCAATGCCATATCCTTAACAAGTAAGTCAGGAGAAGCAAGTTTAATATTTAAAGAATCTAAGAAATCAGACTTTTGCTGCTCAATCGTGTTGAGCTCTGTTAAAGTAAATGTATGTCCAGTGTAGTGTGCCATGCTCTGTGCCTTTCCTTAAATATTATTGTTAAGTTTCCGTTTCGCCTAGATAATTTAACTGCATAGATGTTTTGACCCATGGGTCACTAACACCAAGCATATCAAACTCTTGCATTAGAACGAAATTATTCTGCTGTTGGATCATCAGGTTAGTACGTTCTCTCCACTCTTTGAACGTATCGTCTTTCCTTACATAAGGAATTTGAGTAAATCCTATATCGGTGTTAGCCATCTATTAACCCCTGCACTAATATCTTTAAGTCGGAAACTTCATTTCTTAAACTATTTATAACTTTTTTAGAATTCTCTTCCTGTAATGTAGTAATTTTTTGGTTTTCAAGGACTTTCTTCCGTGCAGCATACCCATCAGTATCAGTAAATATTACTGCACCTGTTCTTGGGTCTTTTGTATATCGTTGTTCTCTCATATCAATCTCCTTATGTCATTGCCAGTACACGCATTTCTCTAACTGCAGGAATATAACATGGATTTGTTGTATGCAATTCAATTTTAACCCTGAAAGAGTCAAATTCACCAACTACTTTCTTCAAAGGTTTAAATGTATGTTCAACGAATTCCATATTAGTAGATATGACATTGTTGCTAATTGCTACACCAGAATCTTTCATTTCTCTCCAAGTTACTGGAGCCTCTTCAATAACAGCAAGTGATGCTGAATATTGAGGATGGCTCGAGTCTACTCTAGAATCAATTTCTAATACAGGAACTGCTTCTTTGCCATACAAACCGTTAGGCAATAATACCTTCCTCCAGAATTGTTTATCCAAATCGTTATCGTAAACACCAAACCAAATATCACCAACATTATAGTTTGCTATATCAGTACCATTACCAGAAGAAGTTATATCATGCGAAACACCATCAAGGTCATATTTAGAAATAAAACAACCCTGAATGATTACATTCATATCACTCATGTCTACAAGATGCATACGAGTTGTATTAGATACGTCATCATCACCATCCACATAAGCAGTAGAAACATGAGTTGAACCACTTCCAACAGCACCAATGACGCCATTCCAGTTCCCTTGAGCACTGCCTTGATTTGTTATTATGGCTTCTGGAGAGTTTGTACCATGAGGATAAATCCATGCATACTCTTCTTCAAAGTCATTAACATCAAAGTCACCGTGTGTAACAATATTAGTATTCGGAGCGATGTCTACATATCTCGGAATAACTGAACCAGTATCGTAAAATGTTTTAACGTATGTGTTCGCAACGTCTTGAATTGATAACCACATAATCAAATCTTCAGCAGGATTTGCTAATTGTACAAACTTGGAAACATAAATTGCTTTTTGATTTTTAAGTAATGGAGCAGTATCATATGTAACGCTGTTTTGTATAATCGTGCTCATTCTCTCTTTATTAAGAACTGGAGAAATATTAGCATTGGTTGACGAATATCTAGCAATATATGAAATAGGAGTATATTGATAACCAGAAGCAATTGTGTTTGCACCAACAAGTGTTACCTGTGACTCAAGTACCACGTCTTCTTGATCAATCAATCCATCAAGTATATTATTAGTATCGGAATTAATAATTGCCTCAAATGTTATATCAGTTCCTTGTAACATCATTGGCGAGAAACTTGGTGTGAAAGAAGTAATGTCTTTAGTTCCATCAAAACCTTTCATATCAAGTTGTAGTGTTCCTTCCGAACCAGTGTCAAAAGAACATTTGTTTATTTTAAATTTAATATCCATATTTTGTTCAGCAGTCCAAGTCGTGTTATTCTGCGAAGTAAACATAGAACCAAGATAAGGTTGGGAACCGATACGGTCACCAGTAATAAGGTCATTTTCACCCAGTTCAGATATGAATACATTATAATTCAATGAATCTGATATTAAAACAAAGCAATATTCAGTATTATTCATTAGATAAATTGGGTCAGCGAATTGGAATCTAGTATTTGCAGTTCCTGTTGCAGAAGTAACTACATTAGAAGGATACATCATTACCGATGCCATAGGAATCGGTGATGGAGTAGGATAACCATTGGCCATAGGTCTAATTTCACAACGAACTGGAGTAGTTCCTTCTGTGTCTTTTGACCAGAAGTAAACATCAATAGAATCTACAAATACACCACCATCAGAACCAGCAACTAAGAAAGATTCTGCTACTGGATCGAACCATTCGGTTACCGATCTTGATTCTTGGGAAGTTGTTACACCACCACCACGTCTAACGGTTCTTGTTCCACCTTCAATTGTCCGATTTTCGGATAATGCTTCATTAACAGTTTCGTTTTGAAGTGTGGAAAGTATTGTTTTTTCTCTAGTTTTTAAATTACCTGCAGAAGTAAATACGGCATTACCTTGAGTTGTCATATCGGCTGAAAAGTAATCCGCAACTTGTAAAAGTTTAGAACCAGTCCTAAATCTAACTCCGTCTGGACCTTCAGATGGAATGGTAAATACACAATCGTCCAACCTTCCATATTCATCGCTTATAACAGGGTCGCCCATCGTGCCACCATCAGGTGTAATATAATTATCTACATCATCACCATCAAACCTGAAATGTAACTGAGTAGTTGGTTTTAATTTATGAGCAGAAATCGTTACTGCTTTAGAACGCATCCATTCAATAGCAGAAGTGTCAATAACCAAATCACTCATTTCTGTTCTGATATCATTGGTTTGTATCCAACTTCTTTCACCAGTTCTAATTTGACCTGTTTGTTCTTGTTGACCTTGGTCCCAAGAAGCTGCAGTTGTTTGAAGAGTTCTCCAAACTGTACGTTGTCTTGTTATACCATGTCTACGAGTACTAAATGTGCCAGTATTCCATTGCCAGTCGTTTCCACCAGCGACCGTAGTCTCTGCACCTGAAACGTTTGACTGTCCACCAACGTCTACCCAACCACTCCAAGCAGTCTGCCAGGAATTCCATCTTGTTTGTGTTCCGTAATCAACCCTTGCTTGGGTTACGGCATTATTATTTCCATTTTGAACAATAACGTCTGGGACATAAAGTTC
>OCVR010002595.1_pt1 | contig 13445 bp, 12 predicted proteins | sample 1539091 | NCBI WGS metagenome assembly OCVR01 (sample SAMEA3355530, study PRJEB22509) | marine metagenome | biome: marine; feature: coastal ocean; material: water | place: USA | collected 2010-08-07 | depth 16 m | reverse complement strand
TGCAGCAGAACGTCGACAACGTGCGACGACTCATCACCGCAGCGCTTCCACACCTCCCGGCCTGACGCCACGGCGGTAGCGTCGCATTGAACGGCGCCCCCTCCAGATCAACAATGTCGAGGAAGGATTCCATGCACTTCACGGTGCGAGTCCGCATCTTTCTGGCGCGACACCGCTGGGCCAGATGGGCCATCGTGCTCGTGCTGACCGCTGGAGTCGCCTGGACCAGCCATCAGCAGGCCAGCGCCTTGGAACGCGAGCGCAAGGCATGGGGAACCACCATCGACGGCAGTCGGCCCTGCTGCGTTGGCTGAGCCGGCCATGGCCGTGGTCGGCGTGATTGACCCACTCGCGTCGGACCCCTCGATCGGTCTCCCTGTGGCGGTTGCGTCGGAAGGCATCGTGCTTGTTGCGGCGGCGACCGTCGTGGGCGCTGACGACGAGGCGATCTTGATTGCCATTCCGATATCCGAAGCGCCCATGGAGGCGGTAGCCGCGCAGTTCGGGACGTTGTCGCTGTTGTTTCTGCCGTGACAGCAGTGCAGTCAGACAGCGATGTTGTCGCGCCAGCCGAGGGCGAGGATGATCAACATCAGCACGCCAACGGTGACGCGATAGATGACGAACGGCATCAGGCTGTGGGTGCTGACCAGCTTGATCGTGCCCCACACGGCGATCAGCCCGGCAATGAATGACGTGACAATGCCCACCGCCATCGGAATGAGGAGATCCTCGTAACCGCCGTCGCTGACCATGGACAGCATCTTGAACACAACCGCTCCGAAGATCACCGGCAACGACATGATGAAGCTGATTCGTACCGCCGCATCACGGTCAAATCCGACCCAGCGCGCGGCAGTCATCGTGATACCTGAGCGACTCGTTCCGGGGTTGAGTGCGAGTGCCTGCGCGACGCCAACCTTGAGCGCGTCGGGGGCGTGGAAGTCCTCGAGCTTGCGGCGACCGGTCTTGCGGTCGGCCCACCCGAGCAACAGACCGAATCCAATCAGTGACAGCGCGATGATGAACGGCGTGCCCAACACCGTGTCGATCTTGTCCTCGAACAGTGCGCCGACTGCCGCGGCGGGCACCGTGGCGAGCACGAAGAGCCATGCCAGCCGGCCATCGGTGTTCGTCGGCTTGGTGCGGGTGAAGATCAGCTTGGTGCCCTCAACCACATAGACCTTGACGTCGTGGCGGAAGTAACCGAGCACGGCAAAGAAGGTGCCGAGGTGCAGTGCCACGTCGAACGACTTTTTCAGCGACTCGCCGTTGGGGCCGCTGAAGTCGTCCCATCCGAACAGCCACGGCACCAGCAGCAGGTGGCCACTGGACGAGATCGGCAGGAACTCAGAGAAGCCCTGCACGATTCCGAGAACGATGGCGTGGATGATTGGCACCCCGATGTTCTATCCGCGCCGCCCCCACTCCGGCAGCGACCCTGGCACGCAAGTGACGTTTGGTCAGGTGCCCGAGAGCGTGATGTCGCGGATCACGAGCGACATGCCGCTCGAGCGCATCGGGAGCCAGTCGAGGTCTCCACCGATCTCGACGATGTCCAGCAGCATGCGCTGCAGTGTCGACGCGATCGTAAATTCGCGGACCGGTGCACCCACGTCACCGTTGGCGATGAGCAGGCCCGCAGCTCCAGTCGAAAAGTCGCCGCTGATTGGATTGACACCCGAGTGCAGACCCTGCACAGACTGCACCAGCAGGCCGTCGTCAACGTCAGAAATCAACTCAGCCTGCGAGCGCGTGCCCGGCACCAGCGACATCGCAAGGCAGCCCACACCGGGTGTGCCGGCAAATCCCCCACGAGTTGCGTTGCCCGTCGAAACCGTTCCGGCGCGGCGAGCGCTATATGCATTGTGTACGAACTGTTTGAGCACGCCATCTTGAATCAGCACGTTGCGGCGCGCGGCGAGACCCTCGCCGTCAACATCGGTCGCGCTGTATGCCTTGGGGTTGGTCGGGTCGTCGATAAACGTCACGAACGGCGCCGCCACTTCGTCGCCGAGGCGTTCGGCGAACAGCGATCGGCCTTTGACAACGGCTTCGCCATTCAATGTCGAGGAGATGACACCGAGAAACTGCGCCGTGACCATCGGGTCAAGCACGACCGTTGTGCGCTTGCTTGCCGGCTTCGTTGCACCAAGCAGACGGGTCGCCCGTTCGGACGCTTCACGGGCGGCCTTGTCGAGGTCGAACTCGTGCGGGCTCCGGCCGACGGAGAATCCGAATCCGGTCTGTGTCTCGGCATCATCACCCTCGCCGTCGTCAGCAAGTGTCGACACGGACACGTAGCACCCGTTCTCACGGCCCGACATGCGAATACCGGTCGTCGATGCAACCGCGGACTCCCCGTGTGCATCGGCGTAATTCGAGTCGTCGACGCGGACACGGGGGTCGCGTCCTGACGCCAGCTTCTCGAGCTGCTTGGCGAGATCGATCTTGTCGTCGGTTGGGTAGTCCGCGAGTTCGTCGTTCCACAACGACTGCTCGGTGATCGCAACTCCATCTGGCTCGGCCAGCGCGGCGTACTCGTCGGGTTCGCCGAACTGGACGTTGTCGCGAGCTTCGGCGAGCACCTCGGCGATCGCCGACTCGTCGAGCGTTCCGGCGTACGCGAAGCCGGTTCGGCCACCGGAGATCACTCGAATGCCAACGCCTTCACTCTGGGCGGACACGAAGTGCTCAACGGCGCCTTGATAGATCCGCACGTCGGTGTCGCCACCGCGCGTCACGAACGCTTCGACTTCCTCACCCGGCTTTGCCTGCGCAACGACCCGGTCAGCGACTACCTGCAGCTCAGATTCGAAGGCGCTCATGCTGCGGTGCCACCGATGGTGAGTTCTTTCACACGCAGGGTCGGCTGGCCGTCGCCGACCGGAACGCCCTGGCCGTCCTTGCCGCAGGTACCGGGGTTCCCCATGGCAAAGTCATTGGCGAGCATGTCGATGTCTTGCAGCACCTTGGGGCCGTTGCCGATGAGGTTGCCTTCACGCAGCGGCTCGGTGATCTTGCCGTCCTCGATGAGGTACGCCTCGGTCATGCCGAACACGAAATCACCCGTAGCGGTGTTGACGCTGCCGCCGCCGAGTTTGGCGACGTAGACCCCGTTTGGGGTGGACGCGATGATGTCATCGGGCGTATCGGGTCCGTCGAGCACGAACGTGTTGGTCATGCGCACCATCGGGAGGTGCTGATAGCTCTGACGACGCCCGTTCCCCGATCCGGCGCGACCCTCCTTGCGGGCCCGCAGGTAGTCCCACATGTAGTCGGTGAGAATCCCATCCTCGATCAGCGTGTTGCGTTGCGTGATATGGCCTTCATCGTCGTAGCCGAGCGTGCCCCACTCGCCCACCATGGTGCCGTCGTCAACGAGTGTGACGAGCGGGTTGGCAACAAGTTCGCCAACCTTGCCGGCATAGACGCTCGATTCCTTGGCGACGAGGTCAGCCTCGAGGCCATGCCCGCATGCTTCGTGGAAGAGCACCCCACCTGAGCCGTTCTTGATGACGACTGGCATTGCACCCGATGGCGCAGGCCGGGCCTGCAGCTTCGTAATCGCCTGGCGCGCCGCATCCCGGGCAAGTTCTTCGACGTCAACTGTGTCGAAGATTTCAAACCCAACAGTGTGTCCCATCGATTGGTAGCCGGTCTGCATGCCGGTGTCACCGTCGGCGACCGCGCTGATGCGGAGCAGGGTGCGAACAATTTCATCGTCAGCGAGCACACCATCGGTGTTTGCAATCAACGTGCGCTTCGAACTGTCGCCATAGCCGGCGGAGACCTGCACGATCTCCGGACCATAGGTTCGGGCGGCGTCGTTCATGCGCTGCAGGAGTTCGACCTTGCGCGCCTTCGCGATGCTGTCGGGCTGATGCACGATCGTGTTCGGCCGGTGGCTTGGCGACTGCGTGAGCGACACGGTGCGAATGCCACCTCCACCATGCGCTGCGGCCGCTGCAGCCGCAGCAGCAGCCGTTGCCAGCCCGGCCTCACTCAGATCCGACGTGTGGGCGAACCCTGTGGTGTCGCCGGCAATGACGCGGATACCCGCACCGCGATCGCGTCCACTGGTGACTTGTTCGATCCGGCCATCATCAAGACCTGCAGAGGTCGAAGATTTGTCTTCGGCATACACCTCCGCGAATTCGGCGCCAGTGCGTACTGCTCCGGCGAGGACTCGTTCGAGGACATCAGCGTCGATCACCCAGCCCAGGATACGACCCGTTCAGAAACATGACAGTTTTGTCAGATCGTGTCGCGGCGGCAGGTGCCGCGTTAGCGTTTCGTCCGTGGAATTCGAGACCGGCCTGCGCGGCGACGCCAAATTGATGGTCGCTGACAGCGACACTGCGACGGCACTCGGTTCAGGCACCGTCGATGTGCTCGGCTCACCCCGTCTCATCGCACTGTGCGAAGAGGCCTGCCAGAATGCAATGACCGGCCATCTTGAGCCTGGCACGACAACGGTCGGCATGCGTGTGCAGTTCGACCATCTCCAACCGACACCTGTTGGCGCCGAAGTGTCTGCCGAAGCGGTCTTGAAGAAGATCGACGGACGACGCCTTCGGTTCGAGGTCTCGGCCACCGACGCCGGCGGCCTCGTTGCTGCTGGCAAGTTCACCCGCGTCGTCGTCGGGATCGACGATTTCATGGGCAAATGCTGCTCGCCGAGCAGCTGAATCTCTCTGCCACAGGCAACCCTCCAGACCATTTCATCCGGTCGCCGAACGAATCACCTGTCACCAGAACGTAACGTTGCCCTACGATGAATTCGATGGATGGCGCCGAGCCAAACGTTGCGCCGGGTCAGGCGTCGCCAGCCGCTGAGCAGCCCGCGTGGACACCCGAGCGGCAACACCGCCTGCTCTGGTGGAAAGAAGCGCTCATCGTCGCTGCCTTCTACGCCGTCTACTCCTGGACTCGCAACCTCTTCGGATCGAACAAGATCGCCGCTGACGGCATCCCCGATCAGGCCTTCACAAACGCCGAACGAGTGATCCAGTTCGAGCGCTGGCTTGGATTATTTCACGAAGAGACAGTGCAGGACTGGTTTCTGCCGTACCGCACGTTCATTCAGTTCTGGAACATCTACTACGGGGTGCTGCACTTCGCCGTCACACTCGGCGTGTTCATCCTGCTCTACGTCAAGCGCGCCGACGTGTTCCCGCAATGGCGCAACACGCTCGCTGCGATGACCTCTCTGGCCATTGTCGGTTTCGCATGGTTTCCGCTGATGCCACCGCGCTTGCTTGACAAACCCTGTCCTGCAGTCGACCCATCGCAGTACGGCGGCGCGTGCATTCCCAGTCGATTTCGAGGTTCTGGTGGATTCGGTTTCGTCGACACGCTCGCTGAATACGGCGGACCGTGGTCGTTCGACTCCGACGCGATGGCGTCGATCTCGAATCAGTACGCGGCGATGCCGAGCCTGCACATCGGTTGGTCGACATGGTGCGCCATTGCAGTCTGGCCGCTTCTGAGCCGGCGCCGGACCAAAGCGGTCCTGCTGCTCTACCCGGCGGCCACGTTGTTCTGCATTGTCGTCACCGCCAATCACTACTGGCTCGACGGGGTCGGCGGACTCTTGGCGTTTGGTATCGGCTCGTTGCTCGGGTGGGGTTTGCACCGCTGGAACCAAGGTCGGCTCGACCGCCAGTACGCCGAGGCCCTCACCTCAGCATCGGCCTGATTCGATCGGGTGACGACATCGCAACCGCAGTGTCACCTTCCACGCCGAAATCGGTCGTAGCATGGACCAACGATGAGCCAGATGCGTCTGAATCCTCTGAATGGGCGGTGGGTGACGATCGTCGCCGAGCGAGCCAAGCGACCGAGCGACTTCGCGCCACGCGATGACCTCGGCGATCCCGACGAAGGGCGCGCCTGCCCGTTCTGTCCGGGCAACGAGGAAGAGACGCCGCCGGCGCTCGAAACCGTTGAGGCCGACGGCAGTTGGTCGATGCGGGTAATCCCCAACAAGTACCCGGCGTTTGACGGCGACGAAGGTTTCGCGGTGCACAACCTCGGTCCGGTCTTCGTGCAAGCCGAGGCCAGCGGTATCCACGAGGTATTCGTGTACACGCCCGACCACGAGAGTGGTCTGCACCAGCTGGACGACCAGCATGCTGCCGACATGATGTTCGCTCTGAAGCGCCGACTCAGCGAACACGCCGACGTCGACCAGGTCCGGTACACCCAGGCGATCGTCAACCACGGCCGCGAGGCCGGAGCTTCCATTGCTCACCCCCACGGACAGATTCTCGGTCTACCCTTCGTCCCCGGCGAAGTCCTCGACGAAGAGCGTGCGTTTGCTCGCTTTGCCGGCGGCTGCCTGCTGTGCACCACCGTCGAAGCCGAGATCGCTGCTGACGCTCGAGTCGTACTCGCCACCGACGAAGTTGTTGTGATCACGCCATTCTGGAGTGGCTCGCCGTATGAGCTGCTCATCGTCCCGCGCCGACACGAGGCGCACCTCCAAGATGCCGACGACGACAGCCTCGCAGCGGTCGGCGTCGCACTGCGCGACGCTCTCGGACAACTCAATGCCGTGCTCGGCGATGTGGCCTTCAACCTTGGATTCCACACCGCTCCTCATCAGCACACGGGCCAGTACCACTGGCACGCACACGTGTGGCCGAATCTGATCACGCAGGCCGGCTTTGAGCGCGGCACCGGCGTCATGATCAACGTGCTGCCCCCAGAAGACGCGTGCGCCACCTTGAAGTCCGTCGCAGCGAACGCCTGACCGGCGCGGTCTCCGAAGTCACAGCGGCGGACTCGCCCATCGGCCAATTTTCACGACATGATCGTGCAATGAGCGATGTCACCGTTTCCATCGATCTCAATGCCACACCGGCGGAGGTCTGGGCAATCGTTGAACCAGTTGAGCGCCATGTCGATTGGATGGCTGATGCGGTCGCGATCCGTTTCGAAACCGAGCAAACACGTGGCGTTGGCACCAGGTTTCTCTGCGACACCAAAGTGGGCCCGATCAAGCTGGTTGACCAGATGGAGATCACCGAGTGGGCGGCGGCCAGCGAGACCCAGGATGGGAAGATGGGTGTCAAGCACACCGGAATCGTCACCGGAAGCGGCGTTTTCACACTCGAGCCACTGGCAGGCGGTCAACGGACGAAGTTCACGTGGTCGGAGAACCTTGACTTTCCTTGGTACCTCGGCGGACGTCTCGGTGAGATCATCGGCGGCCGGTTCGTGCTCGGCTTCATCTGGATGCGGAACCTCAAGGCACTCGAGCAACTCGTCGACGCTCGCTGAGTCACGAAATTCGGGGCCTGACGCGGAGGGTGATCACGCGTGGGCGTCAAGACCGGCCAGGGCGGCGACTGCACTGGGGACCGGTGGAGCGCTGCGCAGGTCCGCGGCGTTTGTTGGCGTACCCCAGGTCGTTGTGAGCGGAACGACTCCGGCCCAGTGCGGCCCATCGAGATCGATGTCTTCGTCGACCGGGTCGCCAGATCGGACCTTCGCCGACGCTTCGGTGAGCGGAAGGGCCAAGACGAGGGTCCGGTTCAGGTCACTCTCGCTCGGTGGGCGCGCCGTGTCCCAGATCGGCGCGATGTGATCGTTGATGATCTGCAGCGCAGCGACCTTGTCGTCGGCGTCGGTGATCGCTGTTGCGGTGCCGCGTACGACAACTGACCGATAGTTCATTGAGTTGTGGAACGGTGTCCGCGCCACGACCAACCCGTCGACGATTGTCACGGTGACACACACATCAAGATCCCGGCCGGCGCGCAGCATCGCGTTCGCGACCGAACCGTGAATGAGCACCTCGTCGCCGGTCTCACTCGTGCTCACGCCGTATGCCATCGGCAGCACGATCGGGCCGTTGTCGGTTTCCACACCGACGTGCGCAATGTGGCCCGCCTCAAGAATCGCGTGAACCTCCGCCGGGTCGTAGACCGCGCGATCGGCACCGCGTTTCACGGAGACGCGTGAGGAAGCCGGCCGGTACTGATCAGTCATGGTCGTGAAGCTAGTCAGTGACGGCTGCTCCCGACCGCGACGTCACTCAGCCAGGGCTACGGGCGGCGAGCCAGAGGGTGGACAACGGTCCAACGTCGATGATCGCCGAGCTCGTCTGGCCTTGCCATGCCTCGTCGAGGCCCGCCACGATGTCGACGGGTTGCTCTCCGGCAGCAATCGAGTTGGTGTCGATGCCGCGATGACCGCTCCCCCACCACTGCGGTGAGTCTGTGTCGAGCACCACTTGCCAGTCGCCACCCCACGGCAGTCCAACTCGATAGCCGGGCCGTGGTACCGGGGTGAAGTTCGCGATGCACACCAACGCGGTCGCCCCGTCGAGGCCCCAGCGCGTGTACGCGTACATCGAATGATCGGCGTCGTTGGCGTCGAGCCATTGAAAGCCGGCCGGTTCGGTGTCGCGTTCCCACAGCGCCGGCCAATCGTCGGCGATGCCGTTCATCGACTGAATGAGATCGTGGACACCACGGTGGGGTGGGTGGTCCGCGAGGTGCCACGGGAGTTCTGCTGCATCGTTCCACTCCTGCCACGGGGCCAACTCGGCACCCATGAACAGCAGCGGCACACCGGGCATCGACCATTGCCACGCCAACAGGTTGCGCAGATCCGCGAATCGTTGCCAGTCGTCGCCGCTCATCTTGCCGAGCAAGCTGCCCTTGCCGTGAACGACTTCATCGTGGCTGAGCGGCAGTACAAAGCGCTCGTTGTAGGCATACAACTGCGAGAAGGTCATCTCGTTGTGATGGTGCTGCCGGTGTATTGGTTCATGGGCGAGGTAGCCGAGCGAGTCGTGCATCCAACCAAGATTCCACTTGTGACTGAAGCCCAGGCCGCCTTGCTCAATCGGGTGTGTGACTCCAGGCCATGCCGTCGACTCCTCCGCAATCATCAGCACGTCGGGAAACTCTTCGGTGACAACACGGTTGGTCTCACGCAGGAAGTCGATCGCCTCGAGATGTTCATTGCCGCCGTGGACGTTCGGCGACCAGCCGCCGTCGCCACGCGAGTAATCGAGGTAGAGCATCGATGCAACGGCGTCGACTCGCAGCCCATCGATGTGGAATTCGTCGAACCAGTACAGGGCGTTGGCGACAAGGAAGTTACGCACTTCGTTGCGACCAAAGTCGAAGACGTAGGTCCCCCAGTCGGGGTGCTCGCCACGTTGTGGATCAGGGTGCTCATAGAGCGCAGTTCCGTCGAAGCGACCGAGGCTCCACTCGTCTTTCGGAAAGTGTGCTGGCACCCAATCCACGATGACCCCGATATTTCGAGCGTGCAGCGTGTCGACGAATCGGCGGAGGCCGTCAGGATCACCGAACCGGGCGGTCGGGGCGAAGTAGCCCGACACCTGATAGCCCCAGGATCCACCGAACGGATGCTCCGCGATCGGCAGCAACTCGACGTGGGTGAAGCCGAGGGAGGCAACGTGGTCGACGACCTCAGTGGCCAGTTCATCCCATGTGTCGACGCCGCGACGCCAGGATGCGAGGTGCAGTTCGTAGATCCGCATCGGCGCGGTACCGGCGAGCACGTCGCTGCGGCGGGACATCCATGCATCGTCAGCCCATTCGTGTGTCTGCGGCATCGGAATCACGCTGGCATCACTGGGGGGCTCTTCGGTCTGGCGCGCCATCGGGTCTGCTTTGCGCAGCGTCTGCCCTGCAGCGGTGACAATTTCGAACTTGTAGCAGTGCCCGGCACGGGCCGCTGGACACACCGCCGACCAGATGCCCGTTGGACCGTCGGCGTCGATCATCGACAGGGGCTCGGGTTGCCAGTCGTTCCAATCGCCAACGACCGACACGTTGCTGGCATTGGGCGCCCACAGCGCGAACTGCACTGCGCTGACACCGGCCGGCCCGGGCCCGACGACTTGCGGTCCGAGGACCTCCCAGAGCCGACGGTGATGCCCTTCACCCAGCAGATGCAGGTCAAGTTCGCCAATGGGGCCGGACGGCGGCGCGGGCGGGGATGCGCCAGGTTTGGGGGGAGGGACGTCGGACGGTGACATTGTCCCTCAGAGTAGGGTGCGCGACAGTGCGCGTGTTGATGTTGTCATGGGACTTTCCCCCGCGGGAGACCGGCGGAAGTGCGGCGCACGTCGCCGGACTCAGCCAAGCGCTGGCACTCGCCGGCCATGACGTCGTCGTCCTCACGACGGCTCACCCCCGCGCCGACCGCGAGGCAGAACGTGTCGGACCGGTTCGGGTCGTACGCGGAGTGGTCGACCTCCCGTGGCTCCCGAAGACCGAGCCCGTGTCGAGAACGGCGTCAGCAAACCACGCGATGGTCAAACTGGGCGCCCACTTGCCCGACACACTCGACGGTTGGCGACCCGATGTCGTGCACGGGCATGACTGGCGAATGGGCTGGGCTGCCGACGCCCTGTCGTCAATCTTCAACGTACCGTTCATCCTCACGATGCACGGTACCGAACGTGTCCGGCACGGGGGGCAGCTGCCGACGGGCACGCCATCAGATGTCAACTCCATCGAATGGTGGCTTGCCTTCCAGGCGGACCGCTTGATCGCGCCGACCAAGTTCATGGTCGACCAATTGGTGACCGGTTTCGAGCTCCCGCCAGAACTCGTTGCCCGGATTCCCAACGGCATCGACCCTGACCGGTGGAAGCCAAGCCCCGACCTGGTCGGCACCGCCACGCCCGTCAAGCGTGAACAACTCGTCCTCTCGTGGGGCCGCGTTCAGTTCGAGAAGGGTTTCCAAGTGCTCGCGCGCTCAATGGCCACGGTTCGGATGCGCGTGCCCGGGGTCGAGTGCACGATTGCGGGCCGCGGGAGCTACCAACCGGAACTCCAGGCGCAGATCGACGTCGAGGGCGTGAGCGACATCGTCCACATCGCCGGGTTCGTCAACGACAGCGAACTTCGACTGCTCACTCAGCGCGCTGGGTGCGTCGTCATCCCGTCGCTCTACGAGCCCTTCGGATTGGTCGCGTTGGAGGCGCTTGCTGCAGGGGCTCCACTCGTCGTTGCCAGGACAGGTGGGCTGGCCGAATTGATCGAGGGAACCGATGCAGGACTGACCTTCGAACCGGGTCGGCCAGACGACCTTGCCAACTGCATTGAGCGCGTCTTGACCGATCAGTTCCTCGCCGACGAGCTCACGCGGAACGCCCGCGATCTCATCGAGCGGAAGTACTCATGGAAAGCCATCGCCGGCGCCACTGCTCGCGTCTACGCCACCTCGATTGGGGCCCATCAGGGCTGACGCCGGTCTCTGGACGAGATCTGTACGCTCCCGCGGGTGCGTCCGATCCACGAGTTCACCGTTGTCAGCCAGATTCCCGAATCGCTCACCGCGCTGTCGGACCTCGCCGCCAATCTGCACTGGGCATGGGATCGCCAGCTCGCGGCGGTGTTCGACCGGCTTGACGGTTCGCCCGGCGGACGTTCGTGGCGCACGACGGGACAGCACCCCGTGGACCTCGTCCGCCGAACGTCGCCAGGGTGTTGGGCCGAACTCGCAGCTGACGCCGACTTCGTGGCAGCCGTCGGGGCAGCGCAAGAACGTCTTGCTGCGGTTCTCGATGGTTCACCGTGGTTCGTGGAGCGTGCTGGGGAGTCGCCGTTGCAGTCGGTGGCCTACTTTTCCCCCGAGTTCGGGATCACCGAGGCGCTGCCGCAGTACTCAGGCGGCCTGGGTGTCCTCGCCGGCGATCATTTGAAGGCGTCGTCTGACCTGGGCGTTCCGCTGATCGGCGTTGGCTTGCTGTATGCCGAGGGATACTTCCATCAGCAACTCAACAGCGACGGTTGGCAAGAGGAGCGCAATGAGCGGATTGATCCAGCATCACTCGGGGTTCGTAACACCGGTGTACGAATCAAGGTCGACCTGGCGGGCGTCACAGCCCAGGTCGCGGTCTGGCGCGTCGATGTTGGACGCATTGCGCTGTACCTTCTCGACACCAACCTGCCGGAGAATCCTCCGGAGATCGTGGCAATCACCAACCGGCTGTACGGCGGCGACGAACAACACCGCCTCCGCCAAGAAATCGTCCTCGGCATCGGCGGCGTCCGTGCGCTCAGAGCGCTCGGCCTTCACCCGCAGGTGTTCCACACCAACGAAGGCCATGCCGGTTTTCTCGGCTTGGAACGAGTCCGCGAATGGATCGACCGTGGCCTGAGCTTCGACGAGGCCGTCGAAGCCGTGCGCGGTGGCGGCGTGTTCACCACGCACACACCCGTCCCTGCCGGTATCGACCGGTTTCCTCGCCAGCTGTTCGAGCCCTACTTCGCCGACTTCGCCACGGCATGCGGCGTCACATTCGATGAGCTGTTTGCGCTCGGGCGGCGAGCGGACGAGCTGGACGGCAAGTTCAACATGGCCGTGATGGGCCTTCGGCTTGCCGCTCGCGCCAACGGTGTCGCCAAGCTCCACGGCGAGGTGTCGCGGCAGATGTTCGGTGGAATGTGGCCCAACCTCCCGAATAACGAGACGCCGATCGGTCACATCACCAATGGTGTCCACGCCCGAACATGGGTCAGTGATCGCACCGATCAACTGCTTACCGATGCGATCGGCGACAGCTGGCATATGGCGGGCGCCAACGACTGGGAGCGAGTCCGCCAGATCGACCATGGCGACATCTGGAACACCAGGAACACCGGTCGCCAGGAGTTGGTCGACATGGTGCGCGACAAGCTCGGACATGACCTGCTCGACCCCAACGTGCTGACCATCGGCTTCGCCCGACGATTCGCCACCTACAAGCGGGCAAACCTGCTGCTCGATCAGCTCGAGCGGCTGCGCCGACTACTCCTTGATGCAGACCGCCCCGTGCAGTTCGTGTTTGCCGGCAAGGCACACCCTGCCGACCATCCGGGCAAGGGCCTGATCCAACAGATTGCCAAGCTCGCCGCCGACGCCGACGTGCGCCACCGGTTCGTCTTCATCCCCGACTATGACATCGGTATCGCTCGCACGATGTATCACGGCTGCGACGTGTGGCTCAACACGCCGCGACGGCCGAACGAGGCGTGCGGCACGAGCGGCGAGAAGGCCGCACTGAACGGCGTGCTGAACTGTTCGATTCTCGACGGCTGGTGGGCTGAGATGTCCACGGGCGACAACGGCTTCGATATCCCCTCGTTTGACGACGACCACGACACCGCACGTCGCGACCATCGCGAGGCGTCCGCTACGTTCGACGTGATCGAAAACGAGATCGTCCCGCTGTTCTATGCCGCTGACGATGCTGGCGTGCCACACGGCTGGGTTGACCGGATCATCACGAACTGGGCGACGCTTGGTTGGAACGTCGTTGCTGCGCGGATGGTGCGCGACTACGTCACCGCGCTGTATGAGCCTGCGGCAATCACCTCTGACCTTGTGACCGAAAACGACGGCGCGGCAGCCCGCGAGGTGGCCGCGTGGAAGTCTGGTGTCACTTCGGTCTGGGATTCATTGTC
>OCVR010002592.1_pt1 | contig 13457 bp, 15 predicted proteins | sample 1539091 | NCBI WGS metagenome assembly OCVR01 (sample SAMEA3355530, study PRJEB22509) | marine metagenome | biome: marine; feature: coastal ocean; material: water | place: USA | collected 2010-08-07 | depth 16 m | reverse complement strand
CAAAGCACTTAGAACAGTCAATGCTATACCCCTGTACCATATTTTCTCTTGAGCGGTCAATGAGTAAAGAGATGCAGAACTATCATCTCCAGATGCTGATCCTATTAATGCTCCAACCACAAAACCGGTCAAAGCTCCAAATGCCAAACCCTTTAGTATGCGTCCATTTTTTCTATACTTTATTGTTTTGATACTATTTCAAGATATTTTCCTAGATAGGACAGTTTGTTTAGTCCATGTAAATTATTCAGTAAATCATTTTTTTGTATTCTTAAATATCCACTGATAGAAATAATTTGTGATAAACTGTCAAGATTTGATATACTATTAGTATTGTCGCTCTCTATTAGTGCGTCCCCAATTATTTCAAAGTAACCAGAATAGTTAAGTGGAAATCATCTATTTGCCTTTGAGTTTAAAGTTTGATCCCTGCAGGAAGACAATCTTGTGCACTACTTGTACAGAGAATGAAGAAAATGCATATGAAGAGTAATAAAAGATTCTTTTTCATCCTGATTTGTCTATTTATTGTAATCTATATTGGAGAATACAAATATCAAGAAAGCTAAATACAGGAGTAGGAATATTTCAAAAAGTTAATTTCTGTTATAGGAATCGGAGGATTACTTTAATAAGTCACTCATCTCACTAGCCAATTCCTTAGCCTTTTGTCCTGCAACTTCAGCAAAGTCTTCGCTATCACCACCGGCATAGATGATACCTCTAGAGCTGTTGACTAATAAACCACAATGGTCATTCATGCCATGCTCACTTACACCTGATAGACTTCCACCTTGCGCACCTACACCGGGCACTAAAAAGAAGTAATCTTCAGCTAGGGCTCTGAGCCCTTTGAAATTTTCTGGATGTGTAGCACCTAATACAAACATTAGATTGTTAGGATTTCCCCACGACTGTGCTTTCTCTATGACATGCTCGTGAAGTGGTTTACCATTAGAAATAAGATGCTGGAAGTCATCGCTTCCTTTATTAGAAGTAAGACCAAGGAGGATTACCCACTTATCATCAAAATCTAAGAAGGGAGATACTGAATCGATTCCCATATATGGAGCGACGGTAACCGAATCAAAGTTAAAATATGAGAAGAATGTCTCTGCGTACTTCCTAGATGTGTTACCTATATCTCCACGTTTAGCATCAGCTATTGTAAATATGTTGTCTGGGATATAGTCCATAGTCTTTTCTAGGCTCTCCCACCCTTTTGGACCGAGTGCTTCATAAAAAGCTATATTGGGCTTGTAGGCTACACAATGATCTTTGGTAGTATCTATGATTGCTTTATTGAACGCGAATATCGGATCTGGCTCTGAGAGTAGATGCTTAGGAATTCGTGATAAATCTGTATCTAATCCTACACAAAGATAAGATTGTTTTTTCTTGATCTCATTGTATAGTCCTAATCTATTCATAGGAAAGGTATATTTATGCTACACCGTTGATAGCTGTTACTTTCTTGATTTGTGGAAGCGTCTGCCTAATAGCTTGCTCTACTCCTGCTTTCATAGTCATCGCTGACATTGAGCAAAATTCACAATTACCCATCCACTTCACTTTGAGTTCCATATCGTCTGTAAGTTCTACCACCTCGATATTACCTCCATCCACGATAAGGTGTGGTCTGATTTCATCTAGTGCGGCATTGATTTGATCCATCAATAGTTTATCTATCGTTACTGACATACTGCAAATTTACTAATTTGTTAGTTAGGGCGTCGGTTTAGAAGTAAGTTCTTATAAAAATTTATAACTCAATAATTTTAATATTTAATCTTGAAACAATAGGACATCAAAAATCATCATATTTAAGAGTGGCAAGATCGACTGTCATATTAGTTCACCATTTTTACCACAGTAGTCGCTTTTTTGTCCTTATTACGCTTCTCCACTTGCTTGATTAGATTCTCGGTAGAAGTTACAAAATAGTGTCTCGCAGGATGATCCATCTGAGTTATTATAGGCTTCCCTTGATCTCCACCTTCTCTTACTGCTTGTACTAGAGGGATTTGACCAATGACTTCAGTCAAAGCTAGTTCAGCTAACTTATGGCCACCGCCTTCGCCAAATATCATGTATTTATTTTCAGGGAGTTCGGCCGGAGTGAACCAAGCCATGTTCTCTACTACACCCAGAATAGGTACTTTCACATTATCCAATTGGAACATATTCATAGCCTTGACTGCATCTATTACTGCTACATCTTGAGGTGTGGTGACCATCACTACTCCTGTAACTGGTATCGTCTGTACTAACGTCAGTTGTATATCTCCTGTTCCTGGAGGTAGATCTATCACTAAGAAATCTAGTTCAGGCCATAGACAATCATTGATAAATTGCTTGATGATACCACCTAATCTGGGACCTCTCAATACTACTGCTTGTTCTGGCTCAATGATAAACCCAATGGATATAGTATATATACCGTGAGCCTCTAAAGGTTCTAATTTGTTTTGTCCGTAAAGCAACTTTACTTTAGGGCGTTGACCTTGTAAGCCTAACATAGTAGGTATAGACGGTCCATAGAGATCTGCATCTATCAACCCCACTTTGTAACCTTTCTGTGCCAGACCTAATGCCATATTAACGCTTACTGTAGATTTACCTACGCCACCTTTACCAGAAGCTATTGCTAATACGTTCTTTATCTGATTAAGCGTATTGGTCTTACCTGTAGTATTGCCTTGCTGCGGTACGATATGTATATTTACATCTGCATTCGGATATTCCGTATTGATTGCTCCAATACATGCAAAGTTGAGTTGCGATTTGATATTTGCATCTAAATTAGGCACATTGATACTGAAATTAACTACATCACCATTGATACTAAGTCCTTCAACCATTTTCATGGAAACGATGTCTTGTCCAGTTACTGGATCCATTACTGTGCGAAGAATGTCTACTATTTTATTGTTGTCTATCATTACTTATATAGCCTTCAATAGGCCTTTGTTGATCGATTTGTAAAAATAGGCTTTCGACCTATCTTTTTACCATAACTGTCCTTCTAATTATAGTGTTTGAAACAGTGACGCAGCAGAAGGAATGGAGGTTCTTAGATTTATCCCTTCCGAAACATTTAATTCTTTAATTCAAATTGACTTTGATATAGTAACTCTACCTCAGAATCTTCGACTTTATTCTATCTTTACCTAAGCAAAGTTTAATACTATATATGCAGGTCCATAGAGATCCATACAACTTACCCAAATTTAATAACCCTGTCGTTACGATTGGGTCTTTTGATGGTGTGCATCGTGCTCATCTCAAGATATTAGATCGCGTGCTTAGTCTCGCAGATGAAATTGATGGTGAGAGTATCTTGGTTACCTTCCATCCACATCCGCGTAAGATCATCTTTCCTAAGGACGACACGCTTCAGCTACTCAATACGTTAGAGGAAAAGTTATTTATTCTCAATAGTATAGGTTTAGATCACGTAGTCATAGTACCTTTCTCTGTAGAATTTAGTCAACAAAATCCGCGAGAATATATTGAGAAGTTCTTGATTGATAAATTTGATCCTAGATATATCGTTATTGGTTATGATCATAGATTTGGACTCAATCGCGGAGGTAATATAGAACTACTGAAACAGTATAATGAGCAATTTGGAATCATACAGATTCAACGTCAGGAGTTAGAAGATATTACTATTAGCTCTACTAAGATTCGTAATGCACTTAATGAAGGTCGTGTAGATATAGCAAATAGCTACCTAATAAGACCTTACATCATTCAAGGTAAAGTGATACATGGAGATAAAATAGGTAAATCTATTGGTTATCCTACTGCTAATATCAATGTTGATGATAAAGATAAACTTATCCCTAAAGAAGGTATATACGCTTGTTATGTAGTAATTGAAAATGAACGATACCAAGGAATGTTGTATATAGGAAATCGTCCATCTTTAAAGTCAAATGTAAAACCCGAAAAGCGTATTGAAGTCAACATATTCGAATTTAAAGATGAGATTTATGATCAAGATATAAGACTCGAGGTTATTAATTATATACGTGAAGATGAGAAGTTTGACAATATGAGATTTCTCACTGCACAACTTGCCAAAGACGAAAAAGCGGCGAGAACAATATTCGATATTGAGTATGAAGAACCGATAAAATCATCAAATTGTACTGTAGCGATTCTCAACTATAATGGGGAGCATTATTTGGAGTCTTATCTGCCAACTGTCCTCTATAGTAGTACTGCACTGACAAACTATACTGTAATCGACAATGGAAGTACTGATGGATCTTTAGAATACCTTGAGGATTGGCATCCAGAAGTAGAGCTGATTAGATTAACGAAGAACTATGGCTTTGCAGGTGGATACAATAGGGGGCTCAAACATGTAGATTCAAAATATACAGTAATACTCAATAGCGATGTAATTGTCGAGAAGTCTTGGTTAGATCCAATATTCGACATGATGAATACAGATAAAGAAATAGGTATAGTACAACCCAAGATACTATCACTTGAAAAGAGAAATGAATTTGAATATGCAGGTGCAGCAGGCGGATGGTTGGATACTCTTGGTTATCCCTTTTGTAGAGGTAGAGTATTCGATACTCTGGAAGAAGATAATGGACAATACAATACTACAGAAGAAGTCTTTTGGGCAAGTGGAGCGGCAATGGTAGTAAGGACAAAACTATTCAAAGCCTTAGGTGGATTTGATAAAGATTACTTTGCTCACATGGAAGAAATCGATTTCTGTTGGAGAGTAAAAAGAGCAGGATACAAAGTAATGATCTGTGCAGATAGTACTGTTTATCATCTTGGTGGTGGTACATTAGATTACGGTAATCCACATAAGACGTTCCTCAACTTTCGAAACAATCTTAATACTCTTTTAAAGAATGAAAGTATTAGTGCCTTGCTGTGGAAATTTCCATTAAGATTAATATTAGATGGAGTCGCGGGGATAAAGTTTTTGGTTTCTGGTAATACTGCGTCAACAGTTTCCATTCTGAAATCTCACTTTTCGGTATATCGAAGTATGGCGCATACATTAAGAAAAAGAGTACTATACAATAGACTTATTAAAGGAAATAGAATTAATCACGAATCAAGATATGGTAGATATAGCGGTTCTATATTGATTGCATATTATCTTAAAGGACGCAAGAAATTTAACGAGATTGTATCAAATAAATCATGAACACTCTGACTCAGTCAAGGGTCTATAATGTATGAAAAAAGATCACGAAATAGTATTTGAGGATGACCACATTGTTGTAGTCAATAAGTCAGCTGGGCTACTCACAATCCCTGATAGGTATCAGCATGACAAACGTAATTTGTCAAGTTTAATGATAGAAAGGTATGGTGAGATTTTTGTAGTGCACCGTATCGATAGAGAGACTAGCGGACTTATTATGTTTGCCAAGAACGCAGAGGCGCATAGAGAATTGTCAGAGGCATTCAGTGAGAGGAAGATCCAGAAAACTTACTTAGCTATTGTCCAAGGAACACCTACTCCTCTAGAAGATAGAATTGAAACTTTCTTGGTAAAATCTGAAACTGAAAGAAGTAAGATCATCGTATTCAAAAAAGGTAAATGGTCTATTACGGATTACAAAGTGCTAGAAAGCTACGATCGTAAATATAGTTTAGTCGAAGTAATCATACTCACTGGACGTACACACCAAATTCGTGTACATATGAAGCATATAGGTAATCCTCTGTTAGTAGATAGTAAGTATAACAATAAAGAAGAATTTAAACTTTCTGAAATTAAGAAGCGTAAATTTAGATTGGGAAAGGATCAGGAAGAAAGACCATTAATTACGCGTCATACTTTACACGCCGCTACATTAGGATTTGATCATCCTATTACTGGCAAATATATGGATTTTGATATCCCTCTTCCGAAGGATATGAAAGCCGTAGTCAATCAGATGCGGAAAGTGGTAGGGATTGTGGGGTAGATAAATTGGACTTTTGCCATTTTATTAAACTAGTTTAAATCTACTCGGTACAGTACAAGTCACTTTGAGGAGACACAAATGTTATACGGCTTGATTCATGTCGCTTATGAATGTTATAGAAGTGACATATTGTTTATATTTCTAGCTCTGTACAGCCTCGATTTCATGTAATACTAAATCACAGATTTCTTATTAAATATTTATACAGGATAATTTCAAGTATGTTTATTTTTCACGTTTCCTTTCGAAAGGTCGTTATCGCCTCTGATTATCCACTCAATAGTAATAATTAGATTTTGTAAACGATCAATAACGTTTGGTCTCCATTTTTAGCATACTACTGCAATACATAGTCTACTTGTTTTTATCTTTCAAAAGAAAGCCACGCTCTTACTGATCGTTCCAATGTTCTACCCTATCTCTATATCTCTTCTCACTAAATTTCCAATCATTGATATTATAGTTTGATTCTATTACCTCTTGTGCATCTTCGGATATTAAATTTGCAAACAGATCAAAGCCAAGTTCGGATTCTAAGTCATCAATAGACATAGCATATTCTTGGAGTTTATTTTCACTTCTTTCGTGAGGTATAACAAATGCAATTCCTTTTCTTTTCGGTTTATCTATATCAAGAATCACTTTGTAAAAAGCCGAAGGTACAGTAATCTTGCTCTGTTTTCCAATAGTTTGGAGTCTTGGTCTATTGAGCATAGGACCTGTGACTATATAAATTCGATTGTCACTATATGCCCAGTCACGAACTTGTTCTTCTAGTTCTTTCCAGATACCATTATTAAGAGCACTTAACTGAGGACTCATATTACTCATGTAAAATGACTCTTGCATTGCCAATTCATTGAATGCCATATCTCCTGCGGGTGCCATATGTCCACGAGTATATCCACTATGGCTATAATCTCTATGGAATGCAGATCGCGTGCTTAAATCATAGTCAGTCTTAAATTCTTTAGCTCTTTTTACATTCTTCACTTTGAGAGATTCACGAGTCAGTTCGTATGCGACCCATTCCGCTTGTTCATGCTTCTCTAGGTATGAAAGTGAGTAATGTTTATGATGTACTATCTCTCCTTTGCTTCCACTCGGCAAAAAATATACTTCGCCAGTCTCTGATGAATTGGGTATATTATATTCAGTAGATAGTCCTTTCTCTTCGACGTATTTCTTGCTATTGATATATAGAATACCAATAATTATTACTATTCCTATAGTGAAAGAAAAATATCTAGCTAAAGTAGACTTAGCTCCATTTCCGGTATTATGATTCTTTCTAAACTTCGCCATTGATTTCTACTAATTTTCTTGCCATCATTAAGTCCTCGTAGGTATCAATACCAATTGCTTCATAGCTAGTTTCTTTGGCTAATATATCATATCCATAATCCATCCAACGTAATTGCTCAAGTGATTCATTTTTTTCTAAATTAGATACTGGCAACTCGATTAATTGTAAAAGAGTATCTCTACGAAATCCATATATACCTATATGTTGATAATACTTTGATTTTTCTATCCATTCACTATATGGAATATCTCTATGGGCTGGTATCGCTTGCCTACTGAAGTATAATACTTTGTCTAATTGATCACGAACTACTTTTACCACATTAAAGTCATGTAGTTTGTGTCTATCTGTAATCTCTATACATTGTGTTACTATATCACTAGCAGGATCTACAAACATTTCTACCAAATCTGAAATCTGATCTGGATCTATGAATGGTTCATCACCTTGAATATTAATAATTACTTCGTAGTCAGGATATAGAGTAGCAACCTCTGCTACTCTATCTGTACCACTTGGATGATCAGCCTTTGTCATTGTACAATCGAGCTTATGTTGCTCGCAGTAATCCATAATTCTTTGATCATCGGTAGCGACAACTACTTTGTCAACGGCATTACACTTTATCGCCTGATCATATACCCTATGTATCATAGACTTAGAACCAATCATCTCCAGTGGTTTACCAGGCAACCTTGTAGACGCAAATCTTGCTGGTATTACGACTAAGACATTAATGAATTCTGACATTTTGATTTATTAGTTTGATTGATAGCTACTTTCGATAACTTACTTTTCTGGATCATGATTAAATACGTTTTTTTTATTTGTATACTTAGAATCCAATGCATGCGTTTTGTTGATAAATATAGCATAACATCTATATAAGACATAAAGATAATCTTATATGAGATAGTAGTAAAATCGTTGATTGAATAATAGAATTCAATGTCTTTCAGCAAAATATTGTAATCTAAAAACTATACAGAACAAGATATCTAACTTACAATACTATTAATGGCATCCATTTTTCTATTGAATCTAAGATCATAAATATAATGGCTAAAAAAAAAGTCTACTAGTCTCACCCCAATTATAATGCTATCCTTATTATCAATCATTTACATATTATGAATTATTTTAATATATTTGTTGTATTAATCGACTAAACCTTACGTTTCATTGGTATATACTCATCCAATTGAATTTGAGTGAATTAGATCATCTAGACGAGCATAAAAGAAAAAAAGAAGGCTTAATGCAATGTAAATTTACCTGCATATTATTATTATTTTGGATAACTGGTGCATACTCGCAACAGATTAGTAACCCATTGTTTGATCAGGGTTCTGAGGTCTTAATAGATCGCTTACCTGAGAATGAATTTTATTATACACACATTTTTCAACAGGGCCAAACTGTTTACAGTTTGGCTAAAACTTTCAAAGCTAGTGTAAGTGAGATCTACGCTGTGAATAATCTAACTGCAAAATCGTCAATAAATATTGGCCAGACTGTAAAGGTTCCTTTTTCACTCAATGCTCTTTATACAGAGAAATCATCTTCTGTACTATCTATCAACAAATTCGTTCCAGTATACTATGTGGCTCAGCCCAAAGAAACGCTCTATCGAATCGCTAAGATATATTTTGGACAAGAGGTATCTATATTCTCGAAACGAAATAAGATCAATGGTACAGCTATCTATAAAGGACAGAAGTTACTCATAGGATGGTTGCCAATCGATGATCAAGGTGTAGTCGTAAAATTCAACTCGACTATCGTGTTAGCTGATGATGCAAAAAAAGTTGAGATTTTAACAAAGACGATAAATAATAAAAGGCATATTCGAGAAAAATTCACTACCACCATTGTTACTTCAGAATTAATCACGGAGTCAGGAAATAAAGTAACGGTATCTAATCCTAAAGAAATTAAAGAAGTAATTGCAACAGCATCTGAAGAACTGTCTGACTCTCTAGCTATAAAACTAGAATTATCACCAACTACAAGAAAGCGTCATAGTAAGGGTATTGGTATTTGGGAACGTGATAGTCAGACAATGGAAAAGGCATTTGTACTGCATCATACCGCTAAAAAAGGATCTATAATAGAGCTATATAATCCACAACTGAATCTACGGACTAGGGCAAAAGTGTTGGGAAGAATTCCATTGGAAACATATCCGAGAGATATATCAGTTATAATGTCCAAAAAAGTAGCTAATTCTTTAGGAGCCTTGGATACAAGGTTCATGGTAGAGCTTACTTTTATAGAAGACATCAGGTAATTAGTTTCATTTCGGTGCCTATTCTAAATCAGAAATTTCCTCGCAAAGGATATGACAAACTTTGTTTTTTTTTTAAAAACGTAATGAGTAATCCAAATATCACCGTTGGGAATTATATATATTATAATGATGATATCAACAGCTTCGAATCTTTTGAAAAATTGTCAAGTACTATTACGACTTTGTTTTTGATCTGTTAAATTTTGTAGTATGCCAGCCGCAACTACTTTTATTATGAATAGTGGTTATCATCTCACTGGATCCGTTTATTCTTTTCCATTTGTTATACTTGGTGGTGACTGGAGTCAAGTAATGGATGCTAAGTCTTATCCTATCAATGGGAATGCGGTTGTTGGTAATGGTACTTGAATTAATTACAATGCTTCTGTTAAACCTGGAGTAACTATATGATCTAGAGCTATTAATACTGCTAATGTTACAGTAGATAAGGATGTGGATCGTACAGTAATCTTGGTGTTAATCCTGCTGACGAGATAAAATAATTCTCAGATACGAAGTTTTCAGAATTATTAATTATGCAATGGTGGAATTGGAAAATCGATAGAATAATAGCAAATCTGAGTTCGTTGACTTATTAATATTCTGAATAAATTTAATATACAGTTACATATAACAAGATTAACAATTTTACTATGAAAATATTCGATGCTATAAAGACAGAAGATGTTGAGACTTTGCAAGCAATGATCGCTGTAAATCCTAACTGCCTTAATGTAACTGATGCAAGAGGATTTACGCCATTAATAATGGCTACCTATATGGGAGCAATGGGCATCACCAAAGTACTTCTTGCGCAAAATATAGATATCAATGCTAAGGATAGATCAGGAAATACAGCATTAATGGGTGTATGCTTCAAAGGAACCAAAGAGTATGCGGATATTCTAATACTTGCAGGAGCAAACTTAGATGATACCAATATGAATGGTACAACGGCACTTGCATTTTCAGCTACTTACAATAAGATGGATATGGTAAAATATCTATTGGATAAAGGAGCTAATAAATTAATAAAAGATAAGGAAGGTAATACTGCTTTGGATCACGCCAAGAGTAAAGGATATGATACTATTATAGCGATGTTGGATGGTTGAATGAATTGTAATCATAGAGATTAAACCTTATCATTATGAATTAGCCATAACTCTAAGACTACGCGCTTTTTGAAGTAGAACGATTGACCTAATTAGCTTTTCTTCGATTTATTTCGTCTCTTATTTTCGCTGCTTTCTCATAGTCTTCGTTATTGAGAATATCTTCTAGCATTTTGTTCAGTGCCCCTACAGTATATGATTCGTATGAATCTGGTTCGTTTACTTTAGATATTTTTTCAGTTTTCGAGACTCCGGATATTTCTTCTTCCTCCTGGTCATCTAATACAACTCCGGCATTTTCCATTATAAATTCATAAGTAAAAATTGGACACCCATATCTTACCGCCATGGCTATAGCATCTGAAGTTCGACTATCTACATCGACTGTTCCTAGAGGGCCTTCACAAACAAGTTGAGCATAGAAAATACCATCTAATAAATTATTGATTACGACCTCTTTGACTTCGATATTGAAACCGTCGAATGCATTTTTAAATAGATCATGAGTCAGTGGACGATTAGGTGTCATATTTTCTATTGCCACAGCAATCGCCTGGGCTTCAAAACCACCAATAACAATAGGCAATCTACGTTTACCTTCTAGTTCACCTAAAACAACGGCATAATTATGCGATTGTGTCACACTATGCGAAAGTGCTACTATGTTGAGTTCTATTTTTTTCATAGAGGGCTATGTGATCACTTAAAATCCAATTAATCTTAAAGCTCTAATAATTAGATCACAAAGTAAATGCAAAATCTCGTAATTAGCTATATTGCTTAAATTTTTTCAATGCCTCTGTAAGCTTCGGCACAACTTCGAAGAGATCTCCAACCACTCCATAGTCTGCAGCTTTGAAGAATGGTGCTTCTGGATCTTTATTGATTACTACGATTACTTTAGAACTATTGACGCCTGCAAGGTGCTGAATCGCACCTGAGATTCCAGCGGCAATATATAGATTAGGTTTGATGGCTACACCAGTCTGTCCCACGTGCTCATGGTGAGGTCTCCATCCGATATCAGCTACAGGCCGAGAGCAAGCTGTTGTCGCTCCTAGTACCTGTGCTAATTCTTCTATGATACTCCAGTTTTCTGGACCTTTCATACCACGACCTGCTGATACTACAACCTCAGCCTCTGGTAACGGTACTATACCGTCTAATGTCTTCTGCTCTCTTACAACTACTTTAGATGTTGGCACATCAATAGATACCGAAACTGCGGCTACATCACCACCTTCTGCAGTGAACTGTAATGAGTTACCCATTAAGGAAAGTACAGTCACATCAGATGTTACTTTATTGTACACCGTCGCTTTACCAGAGAATACGCCTTTGCTGAATGTATTATCGTCCGATGGTAAAGCATTTACACTACTTACTACTCCAGCATCTAGTCTTACACCAACTCTTCCAATGATAGATTTTCCTGTGCTAGTTGCAGCAAGAACTACGTGAGTTGCACCAATAGCTGTCGCTTGACTAGATATTGCGACAGCATACTGCTGACTATCTACATTGTCAAAAACTCTATTAGCATCATGTAACACTTTTGCGGCACCAAACTGGCCTAATTGAGATGGGTTTACACTAGTACCTAGTACGAGAGCCACGCATTCGCTACCCTTTTGTGCCGCTAACTTAGATGCGTAATAAACTGCCTCTTGAGCTGTCTTTTTGAATTTTCCTTTTGTTGATTCGGCTAATACTAAAACTGCCATGATATATCTATGTTTTTATCTTTTTCTATAATGAATGTGATGATTAAAGTAACAAAACGATTATATCGCCTTAGCTTCTTCGTGCAGAAGTCTTACTAGTTCTTCCATATCATCTGGATCTACAATTTTCACTCCTGTCTTAGCATCTGGAAGCACATATTTCACGGCCTCTAAATGAGCTTTAGCTTCTACCACTGGTATTAAGTTGAGAGGCTTACGCTTTGACATCATGATACCTTTCATATTAGGTATACGCTGCTCTGCTAATCCTTTAGCCGCTGATAAAACGCATGGCCCAGTGACCGCCGCTACTTCAACTCCACCTTCTATCTCTCTAGTGATTACAGCAATATCTCCTTCCATTTCAAGATGAGATGCAAAAGATACGTATGGAAGATCTAGAATCTCAGCTACCATTGCTCCTACCTCTGATCCATTATAATCGATTGTCTCTTTTCCAGTAAGTATCATGTCATAACCTGCGCTTTCTGCATGAGCTGCAATTTGCTTTGCTACGAAAAATGCTGATCCCACTTCCTCTGTATCTACTCTCACCGCATCATCAGCTCCTATAGATAGGGCCTTTCGAATAATAATGTCGCTTGATGCTCCACCGACATTAATCACAGTCACAGTCCCTCCATATTTCTCTTTGAGCTCTATAGCTCTGACTAATGCGTACCACTCATCGAATGGGTTGAGGATATACTGTACTCCTTCCGTATTGAACTGAGTATCATTATCCGTAAAACTAATTTTTGCAGTCGTCTCAGGCGTTCTGCTTATACATACTAACAACTTCATATTATATATTTAATCTATTATATTAGTTTGATGTGCAAATATAAGTTGCTTGACCAGTAATATTGCTATTCAAATGTCATATTCACAAACTATCTGTTCTTATAAGATTTAAAAAATTATAGTATTTAGTTAATACAAACCTAATGTTTAGTTCATAATTAAGATATATTTTGGGTACTATTACCTACACGATTAATATGCTTATTATTTTGGGGTATGCCCGATATTATTCAAACTGATAAGTGCACTATTAAGATGAGA
>OCVR010002587.1_pt1 | contig 13471 bp, 11 predicted proteins | sample 1539091 | NCBI WGS metagenome assembly OCVR01 (sample SAMEA3355530, study PRJEB22509) | marine metagenome | biome: marine; feature: coastal ocean; material: water | place: USA | collected 2010-08-07 | depth 16 m | reverse complement strand
TTCTCCTTGGGTCCGCAAATGTCGTGGGATACTCTCTTTCAAGCCGACAATCAGAGCGACACCTTGGGCGTGCAGTCGCGATTAAAGTATTTACTCGAAGATGGCCGCGAATTGTTTTTTGTAGCTGACAGCGGGTGGGAAGAGCTAGCAAATCGTATGATTGTGCCTGTGCAGCACGACTTGACGCTCAAGTTGGTATACGCGCTGCGCTTCTAGAATGCTTCGTAACCTCGCGCCACTGTTGACTGTTGCCATTTTGTTATTGGTGGCGTTCTTGTCTTTCGAGGCACGCTCTACCACTTGGGCGACTAACGCTAGCTATCAAGATAGCGATACTTGGCATAGCTTAGATAGTGACGGCCTTTATCACATGCGCCGCTTAAGCGAATACCGCAAGGTCGATGGAATGCCGTCCGCGCGCGATGCGTTTTTGAATTATCCTGATGGAGCGATTATTCCGTGGCCGCCGTACTACACGGTAGTGGCTGACGTTTTTGTTGACGACGATACCTCGACCCTTGAAATGCAGATGGGGCAGCTGCCGTGGTTGTTCTCGGCCTTAACTTCGGTGCTCGTAGCGTTGGCGGCGTTGATGATTGCTGGGCGCGGCGCAGCGTTGTTGGCCGGCTTGCTTCATGCTTTTAGCTACGCATCGATTCACTACGGCGGCAGGGGCGTCGCCGATCATCATGCCTTGGTGTCGATGCTCAACTGTTTCATACTGGTGGCATTTACCTTTGCCTCCAAGTTCGGTGGGTTTTCAAGCTTGCGGGCCTGCATGCTGTCGTCATTGACCGCCGGCGCCGCAGCTGGTTTGATGCTTGGCGTGTGGGTAGGTGCGCTGATGTATTTGGTGCCTATCCAATTATTGTGTTTGTGGTGGCTGTATAACTATTTCAATCGTCAGGTAGCCTTGTTCGTTAGCTTGTTTCATTTATCGGCATTGGCTGTGTTGATGCCAGCCATTTTGCAATCTTCATGGATTGCCGATTACCCATGGATGGTCATCAATTTATCCAACTTCCATTGGTTGTGGTTGTCTTTGGGCGTTGTGCTACCCATCCCCATTTGGTGGTCGGGTAGCCAAGTTGCTACGCGTAAATACATGCGCTTGGCCGTGGCTTGTGGCGCAGCAGTGATTGCAATTATTTTTGCTTTCGACATTCCGCCGGCGAGTCACATTCTTGAAGGATTCGCCTGGGTTTCGCGAGCGGACGCATTCATGGCTGGTATAGCCGAGTCGGCGCCGCTGATTGGCGATACCGGCAGTCAATCAACGGGCTTACTCGAATGGATAGGGTGGACGGCACTTATGCTGCCATTTGCTTATTGGTGGGCATACCGAGACAAGAAATTTGCCACACCTGTTTTGTTGCCGTGGTTAATAGTGTTGCCGCCATTATTACTGCAGGGACTCGCGCAGCGTCGCTTTGCTGATGCCTTGTCGGCACCAATGGCCGTTATCGTTGCGGTTGGCTATGTGTGGTTGTTGTCAAAAACTAAAATGAAACCGCCAGTGAAGATTGTTTTTGCAACTTTGTTTTTGTTCTTCGGCCAATTCCCCGGAATCAGTTATTCATTCACGGGCAAAAGCATGAGTCCCTACAATGAAGTTACCGGCGCCGAACACAATTTATTCGAATGGATTGCCGAGCAAGAACCACAGCCGCGCTCGGTCCTAGCCGCCTGGGATTTCGGTCACACCATTGAGTGGGTGGCAAAGCGCCCGAGCATTGCCACGAACTTTGGCTCATACATCGGTCGCGATAGCTTTGTTGATCCGGCCAAGTTTTTTATGGCTAGTAGCCACCAAGATGCCGAAGATATTTTGCTTAAGCGCAAAGTGCAGTATGTCGTCGTCACCTCGCAGTTGCCTGACTTACTCGCTTCACATGCGCAACGAGTGGGTGCAGATATAAAAGAGTATCGCACTATTATTGCTGGTAAAGAGTTGCAGTTATCTGCGAAATGGTTTCAAACGATGGCCGCTCAAGTGTTTAATTATGGCAAGGTCGTCGATGGCGTTGATGGGCCGGCGTCTAGTATTCCGTACTTGCGCTTGGTTTATGTGTCCCCTGTGCTCACTGTTGTTGGCGAGCAACTAGGCGCGAAAACTTCAGTAGGACGTATCTGGGAGTACGTGCCAGGCGCTGATGTGCACGGCGTCACTCAATCAAACTCTGCAATCGATGTAGTCGTTGATTTTAAATTCATGCACGATGGCAAAAAGTTAGTGGCGAATCAATGGTCTGCCCATGTGCGCAGCGACGCCAACGGCGCATTCAAAGTACGCGTGCCTTACTGCAGCGGTAGTAATGGCGAGGCGATGGTTACAAAAATGACATGGAGTGACTCGCAGGGCACCCACGTTTTTGAATTGAGCGAGGCGCAGGTAATGCATGGCGAGACGGTGCGTTTAAAATAGGGCATGAGTGATTCTCTTAACGCACAATCCATTTCGCGCGCTGTTATTTTGGGTGCAGGCACTATGGGCAATGGCATCGCACAAGTTTGCGCTCAGGCTGGCATAGAGGTGGTGTTGTTTGACATCAACGACGATGCCGTCGCTACGGGATTGGAGAATATCAAACGCATGCTAGCAAAGGCTGTAGAGAAAGGTAAAGCTAGCCCTGAAGATGTTGCAGCGACGATGTCGCGTTTAAGTACATCTACTGATTTGATGGCAAGCTGTGCGGGTGCGCAATTAGTTGTTGAGGCAATCCCTGAAAAGTTAGAGCTGAAGCAATCGGTTATGGCACAAATTGAAAGTGCTGTCGCCGACGATTGTTTGATTGCCAGCAATACCTCGTCATTGTCGATTACCAAAATATCCGCCGGTATGAATCATCCGCAACGTTTTCTGGGCATGCACTTCTTTAATCCAGTGCCATTAATGGCGTTACTCGAAGTGGTTGTTGGCGAACAAACGGACGCTGCAAATTGTGATTTGGCAGTCGAGTTGAGTAAGCGCTTAGGCAAAGAGCCTATCGTAGTGCAAGATGCTCCAGGCTTCGCATCGTCGCGATTGGGCGTGTGTATTGGTCTCGAAGCTATGCGCATGGTCGAAGATGGTGTCGCCAGCGCTGCCGATATCGATAAAGCAATGGAACTCGGCTACCGTCATCCGATGGGGCCGTTGCGCTTGACGGACTTGGTCGGTCTAGATGTACGTTTAGGTATCGCCGAATACCTTTGTGAAAAACTTGGTGACCGTTTTGCGCCGCCGCAGATATTACGCGATATGGTAGCCGCAGGTAAGTTGGGCAAAAAAAGCGGCGAGGGCTTTTATAAGTGGTAAGAATTTTTGTGCTGCTGGTACTGCTCATGAGTTGCTCCACTCTGCCAAGCCTGAAGCTCATGGACGGTAACTCTCAATATGGGCTTAACGCGCAACAGTGGGACAACGGTAGATGGGGTGCTTATGCCTTGCGTTATGTTTTTAATCCAAATGCCCAAAGAATAGAAACGCGTTATATCGGGCCGTCCGAAAATGTGGCTTTTACTTCAACACCTATTTATTCGCAAGATGGCGAGTGGCAAACCCTCGAGTGGCGGGTTGAGAGATCGAGTTATGTTGTTTTGCTGGCAAAATGGCAACTTAGCGCCAATGGCGAGTTGGAAGTAGGCTATGTGCGAACTGAGCCCCTCGTTGAAATAAGAAGCCTGCCGTTGCGCCCCTTCTCGATGGTTGCGGATCACCAATGGCGACCGTTGATTAACGGTAAAGGCTCCGGTATTTGGCGAAACTAGACGTTGCCGGCGGGGTTTTATTGATTAGAATAAGACTTGTATGAAACGACCATCGACTAGCCCCAAGCTTGAACCGCTCTCGCCGCGAGAAAAAATAGCACATTTATTTTCCCGCTTGGCATTTGGGCCGCGCCCGGGTGACGTTGAGAGGGTCCTAAAAAGCGGCATCCCCGCTTGGCTCGATGAACAGCTGCAAGTTAAAGCTTCGACTAACCCTGATTTGCGTGAGCGTTTATCAGAGTTTGAAACAATCGACTTGAGTGTTGCGGGTTGTTCTGAATTTATTGCGCAAAATAGGGCAGACCGCGGTGCGACTGAGGAAGAAAAGAAAGCGGCGCGGCGTTTGCAACGACTACCAATGGGTGAATTAATGCAAGCAGTTGCGTTACGCGCGGTATTGTCTGAGAGGCAAGCAAGCGAAGTAATGGTAGATTTTTGGCGCAATCACTTCAACGTCAGCTTCACTAAAGGCAATCAGATTTTCTCGCAAATTAACGATTATGAACGCGAGGTGATTCGCGATAACGTATGGCGTGATTTTCCGACCATGCTCAGAGATTCAGCAACGCACCCAGCGATGTTGAATTATTTAGATAATCATTTGTCGCGGTCTCCGCCTTCGAAGCAAGAGCTGAAAGAGATTGAGCGGCGCACGAAGCGTAAAACGGGTTCAAAGACACAGGCGGCCGAAGCAGTTACTTTGGCGACTCAGCGTGGCTTGAATGAGAACTATGCGCGCGAGTTGCTTGAGTTACATACCCTGGGTGTTGATAATTATTATTCGCAAGATGATGTTGTTGCTGTTGCCAAGGTATTAACAGGATGGACTTTTGATGGCGGACGTAAAGGTAGCCACGAATATAAATTTGATAACAGCATGCACGTTGAAGGAGACTTTAGAGTCCTTGGCAAGCGAATTCGTGAGGACGAAACCGGTGATAACGGCCAAGGTCGACAGTTGCTAGATATTCTTGGCAAGCACAAGGGCACTTCAGAATTCATCGCAATGAAAATGGTGCGCTATTTGGTTTCGGACGTTCCTGCCGAGAAGTTAGTGAAAAGTGTTGCCAATGTTTATCGCAAAACCGATGGTGATTTTGTTGCCATGGTTCGCGAGATTGTCGGTAGCGAAGAGTTCTATTCGCGCGCGAATTACCGAAACAAGTTCAAGACACCTTACGAATTTATTGTTAGTGCTTTGCGTATTACTTCCGCTGAGATAACTTCACTGCGTGGCCTTGAGAATTATCTCAAAGATATGGGGCAGCCTATCTACCACTGTGACGACCCAACTGGCTATTACGATGTAGCCGAAGCTTGGCTCGATCCTGGGGTTATGGCATTGCGCTGGCAATTTGCGCGCGATTTGGTTGGCGGTAAAATTAGAGGAGTGAAGGTGGGCGATGCCTTCTATCAGCAAGTTCCGACCGACGCGTCGCCACGGCTATGGCAGCACCATTTGACTAAGATGGTACTTCCTGGTGGGGCGGGCGAGCGCACGCGGGCGGCACTGACTACGGTCACCACCGAGTATTTAGAGAAGAAAGGGCCACCAGATTTCTACAAAGCCGCACCAACATTGGCGGGCTTATTACTCGGTTCTCCAGAATTTCAACAGCAGTAATATCATGACTGACAACAAAAAATTTACAACCTCGCGCCGTCGTTTCTTGCAAGGGCTTGGTGCTGCATCTGTGGTTAGCCAAGTGCCTGCCTTTGGCCGTACCTTACCGCTAGGCGAAGCCGCACCGACGATAATTCGCGCTAAGGGTCAAAAATCTATCGTATGTATTTTCTTGCGTGGCGCGGCCGATGGCTTGAACATGATTGTGCCTTACGGAGATCCGTCATACGAGGGGTATCGACCCACCATGGCTATGGACTTAGACGATGGTCTGATTAAACTAGATTCGACTTTTGCGCTGCATCCCGCTTTGGCGCCGCTCGAATCCCTTTATAAGAACAAGCGTTTTGCGCCGATTATATGCGCGGGGTCAACGCACAGAACGCGTTCTCATTTTGACGCACAAGATTGGATGGAGTTTGCTGCTCCGGGCAACCGGACTATGCGCGAAGGTTGGCTCAACCGTTACCTGACATCTACCAAAACAGAGTCTTCAGCAACCTTTAGAGCGATGGCGATTCAAGAATTGCTGCCACGTTCGCTGCGCGGGGCCTTCCCTGTTTTAGCCGTGCCAAGCAACGCCACCAATAAAAAGAGCAATGACAACCTCGATATCTTCGAACGCTTTTATGGTGACTCTGGCGGCATGCTCGAAGGAGGAGAAATGACAAACCGAGATCGTGAAAATGACTCGGCAGGTGTTGTTGAATCGGGGCGTATGACGATTGAAACTTTGCGCCGCTTCCAAGAAATTGTTGGCAAGGCGCCGAAAAAGCGCGATGGCAATGAAACGGTTTCTGGCTCCGCTTATTCTTCATCGCGTTTCTCAAAAGGATTACAGCAAATTGCCAAAGTGTTGAAGGCCGGCGAAGGGCTTGAGGTTGCTGGTATCGACTACGGTGGCTGGGACGATCACACTGGCGAAGGTGGGGTTGAAGGTAAGATGGCGACACGCATGTCAGATTTTGCACAAAGCCTATCTGCCTTCTGCGCCGATCTCGGCCAAGACCTTGATAACACCACGATTATGGTAATGACAGAATTTGGACGGACTGTTCGCGAGAACGGTAACGTTGGTACCGACCATGGCCATGGCTCGACGATGTTTGTCATTGGCGGCGAGGTAAATGGTGGAAAGGTACATGGCGATTGGACAGGCCTTGCGAAGAAAGATTTATACCAAGGGCGCGACTTAGCAGTGACTACTGATTTCCGTAATGTTTATCACAGCGTACTGAAGAATCACTTTGGCTTTAAATCCCCACAAGAGTTTTTCCCTGACTTTCGCCCAAGCGAAATTAAATCGCTGTATTAAATTACCCGAAAACTTTTTCTGGGTTCACTACTTTGCATTCAGCCGAAGCGCCTTCGAGGGTTGCGCGCAGGTTGGTGCCCGTTGGTGCCGCGCTGCGCTTGATGTAGGCAAAAGAGATTGGCTTGCCGAGTTGCGGCGAGTAAATCCAGCTGCTGACCTTGCCAACTTCTTTGTCTTGCGCGTCGAACAAAGAAGCACCCTGCATGAATTGCGGCTCGCCGTCAAAATGGAGTTGGCACAGTTGACGCGGCGCTTGACCATAAGTATTGATGCGCGCAACAACTTCTTGTCCGGCGTAACAACCTTTAGTGATAGATGCTCGCCGCCATTCGTTACAGCCCGGCAAGGTGTAGTTGTCATCAAAGTCGCTGCCCCAAAGTGGGAATCCACCTTCGACGCGCATAATGTCTTGCGCGACCCATCCGCCTAATGGGTGGCCATCGTCGACAAGTTGTAGCATGATGCCATTGGCTGCACTTGGTTCGACAATTATTTCATGACACTTTCCGCCAGCATCCGAACGGCTGATTAGATGACCGTCGTGCTTTACGGCGGGCAGTTCTCCGAATATTTTAATGCGCGCAACATCAGCTTTCTCGAAGCTAATGTCTTCGCCAAAATGCAGCATGTTCATTTTTTCTAAAAATGCGTCGCAACATGTAACCGGGATGTCGACGCCGACATGCCAGCGATTGTCATTGTCAGCAAAGCGATATAAAACGAGTTCGGCAATCCAGCGGCCTTTGCCGTCGAGCATTGCCGACAACTGATGCTCACCAACATTTAGCTTGTTGAGATCACTCGAGAGTGTCCGCTGGAAGAAATCATACACGTCGGCGCCGTGCACCTCTATCCACGCGCGATGTCCGCCATCACAAACTAAGGTCTTCTCGCGGGCAGCCCGATATTCAAGGCCAGCTTCGCTGCAGCGTAAAGGAATTTGCATGCCGTAAACATCGAGGAAGTCGGCGTTGTGTTGTGCGAAGAAATCGCTGAGCGGGGTCGTGTTAAGCGTCACTGGGGATTACTGGGAAAATTAATTTATCACTAAGCAGTGGGGCAAAGTGCACGTTTATTTTAGCAAGAGGCCTAAACCCTGCTTGCTGAAGTTCGAGTTGTATTTGCCGTGGCGACGGCAGTTGCGGATTTTCTTTATAAGCACCAAGCTGGTAGCGTAATTTGCGCGAAAGAATACGCACCGTGTGCGAATGTCGGTAATCAATGATTGCGCCGAATTTACACACACGATTTAGCTCTCGTAAAAAGCGTACGCGCAATTCCGATGAGTGGACAAGGTGTAGCATGCGAATACAAACGCCAATATCGATGGCGTTGTCTTCAAAAGGCAGGCGTCCCATATCTGCGCAAAGAAAATCTTGTTGGGGGTGTTTCGCGCGAGCTTGTTGCAACATCTCTACGGACAGATCGGCGCCGATAGTGTGACAGCCCTGCGCATCAAACAAATCTGAAAAACGGCCCGTGCCGCATGGGATATCAAGGGCGCTTTGAAAGGATACACCGTGGTGCTCTTTCAAAATATCGAAAGCCTTTAGGATTGCGCGGGCCTTGCGCACATCGCGCTTTTTGCCCAATGCACCGCTCCAGCGCTGGTCGTAATCACGAGCAACGGCTTCATCTCGATATACTTCGAGTTTGGGCGGGCGGATGTCGTTCATAGCTAGAGAATAACATGAATATAGTCGCGATAAAGCTTGAACCCTAGGCGTCTTAAGTCCGTTAAACTCTTTGAGAATGATTACCGCAGCCTTTCTACTTTTCGCCGCCCAGCAGGCTCCGTCTGTCAGCGAGATGTTGGCTATGCCGTGGGAGGGCAACGAGCGTTTCGTTTATGGCCAGGTGTTAGACGCCGAGGTCGATTCCGATGTGCGCGCGGCTTTGGCCGAGTATGCGATTGTGTTTGATGGGCACTCCGCTATCGATGCTTTTCGTTCGCTGATCGATGCCGAAACGACCCCAAGTTTGCTGCATTCTTTGCTGCGCGAGTGGCAGTGTTGTGTGCAAGCGGGCGACCGTGCGTTACTGTTAACTATCGCCGAACAAACGCAGACGCGCACGGCTTTTTTAGCTTTGCGTAATTTAGTTTCTTTGTGTGAGACTGCTAGCGACTATATTCCATTGATCGACTTGGCGGCGGAACGTGATGCCGAGCTAGCGCAGCGCTTGTTAACCTATTTGCCGCGTTTAGATGACGATGGAAGTTTTCGTGATTACCTTAGTTCGCAACTGTCGGTGAGTAATGCTACGCATCGCGCGTCAATGTTGAGTAAGGCCGCCGAGTATCACACCCCGCAATCTTTTTTGAAGCTGTACCAACAACGCGTGAGCTCAGCTGATCTCCGTCAACAAGCCGAGTGGATGCCCGTTATCGCGCGCCAGACCGATGCCGCGTGTAAGGCGGTGGCCGCCGAGTGGTTTTTGAAGACCCAAAACGCAGATTTTACCGCACCGGTAGTCGCTGTTTCACGTGCCTTGGCAAATTCGAATTGTCTCGATGGTGATGAAGGTTTTTACATGCAGCACCCGTTGATGACCAATCAGCAGGCATCGACTTTATTGATGAGTCGCGTCGCAGATTCTGCCGAGGCAGAAATTTTTGCGGTTGAACACTTTGATGAATTCCCATCGATTTGGCAGAAGTTATTTTTAGGAGCATTTAGTTCGAATTCTGATTCGGCTACATTGCAAATGGCTAATACAGTGGCATTGTCCATGCGTTACAAAGAAGGCGTGCGCGCCGCTGCTATTCGTTTGCTCGGCCGCCAGTATCGCAAACCTGCTGTCGCTACAACTTTGCTTGCGTTGTTTAATGAAGACTGGAGCAGTTACGAGGTTGCTGATGCGTTGATTGAGTTCGCTATTGAAGACGAAGTCGCTTCACCGCGCGAGTTGCTAACAAGCATTGATAGGCAGTCGTATTTGTCCGACATGAAAGAAGAGTTACGGCAAGTCGTTTATAAAAAATGTGCGACCCAATATAGTGACGAGCATTGTAATTTTATTGTGCAGTCCTGGGTGGCAGAGGTCGCCAACGTGCAAGCGTTAGCATTGACCGAGCTCACTTCTTTGTCTGCAGTTGCGCGCGAGAATGGTAACTTCAGCCAAGCCGTAGATTCGCTGGTTGCACATGCCGCTGTTAATCCCGCACCGCTTCTTGCAGCGTTACGTGGCATGACGGTAAATAGTAGTGGTGCCGTATTGTTGGTTTATACCGCAGCATTAATGCGTCATGAAAACACACAAATAGCTCAGCAATTACTAACCAAGGCGCTCCATGCTTTTGGCGACGGCCACGCGGTCTGGAAAACACGCGCCTGGTGCTTGGGCGCCCAACTGGCCGAGAGGGAGGCATTCGCTCTGCACTCCGTCGAGCAACTCTTGTTGAATTTAGGCTATATCGAGGACTACCAATTTGCGATACGTGAAGGTTTTGCTCCTGAAGGTGCGGGGTGGCATGATTTGGAGACCGGCATTCGCCACCGCAAGATATTCTTGAACGCTATCGTCACGCAGCAACCCATGGCGTGCGCTACACTTCGTGGCGGCCAAGTCGAAGCCGAATTGCTATTGCGGGCGGCGCAAATGCTTAGCTCGCCGGAATATGCTCAGCGACAAGATGTCCTACTGCTAGCAGTGGGCATAGCACAACACGCCGTCGACCTTTCCCCTTACTCGATTGCCGCGCATCAGCAATTAGTTAACTGTAATTATGTCGCGCAAGTTGACTCAGAGACAAGTAAAATTGCAGTATCGCGCTTGCGTCGACTGCAAACCAATTCTAAAAAATGAAATACCTACTTACCACTTCGTTCTTGGCAGTGACCGCGCTGGTGTCGCCATCCGTAGCGCAGAGCCAGCAAGAATTGATTGACGCTTTCTCTGAACAGGGAGTGCATGTCGATATTGAAAAATCGCAAATAACCATCGCGTCATTTCTTTGCCAACTTCGCGAACCTCTCGAATATTTGCTGGTGCTGCAGCCGCAAGGCAAAGATCACGAGTCGCTGCTCTATATCGAAAAGTTAAACGCTGAAGCCTTAAACGCAGCCATGTTGATGGTCGGAGCCGAAAAGGGCGAGAACGGCAAAATGGTTCCAGTCCATCCTGCTCCTACCGAGGAAGAAGTGCAGCAGGGCGCACCGACCCATGTTTATCAGCCGCCATCGGGCAGCGGCTTTCTCCTTTATGCTGAGTGGGACATTACCGATGATCAGGGTAATTCTGAGCACTACAAATATCGCGTCGAAGATTTGGTGCTGAATGTGCAAGATGAGCGCACTTACCAGCGCGGTGAATGGGTTTACTTGGGTTCGCGCTTTATTCGACCGCACAAAGATGCCAAAGAGTTTTTTGCGGCACAAGGCGTGGGTAATTTGGTGTCGCTAGTTAATTTTGAACCCGCTAACCATTTACTTGGCGGCGCAGATCCACGCGGAGCTAATCAGTCTATTTGGTATCCAAATATTTTCATGCTACCGCCGATTGATCATCCCATCGCATTGACTTTCGAGTTAGTCCGTCACCCCAAGCCCCAGTGAATTCTCTAGCCAAATCGCTGCTGATTAAATTTAGAATTCAGCGCAGCGCCTTAGCCTTTCAGGCGGCGGCGTGCGTGGCGATGGTTTGTTACTGGGCGGCGCTAGTAGATGGAGTGAATGCTCTAGGAACAGCGGTATTTGTTTTCGTCGTAGCCTTTGTCATGTCATGGCGATTGGCACGACCCTTCGGCGACGTAGCTGCTGGTATCGACAAAGTCAGTGATCCTCAGGCAATCGCGCGCACTTGTTTGAGTGGCTCAGTGCCTGACAGTATTAAAGCAGCATTGTCCGATGAGGCTGATGTGAAGATAAAATTTCAGCCGGTGCGGCAATTGACCGGCATGGTTCTGCTGTCTGTGGTGTTTGCACTGCTGCTGCAATGGCAATCTTATTCCCCGCAACAACTAAACGTTTCGCAGCGGGCCTTGCTAGACTCAGATTTGTCAAAGATTGGCGCTGATGGTGGGCCGCAGAAAGAAGAGCAAAGTGATCCAAATGCCCAAAAGCTGCAGACAAACGAAAAAAGAGCTAAACAATTAGCCACCGACGCGCGACAATACAGCGACTTAAATGTGCAGGCGCCATCTGTAAATACCCTTATCGGTAGCGTTGGCTACGGCGATGAACTTTTCGTCCTGCAACGTTACCAAGAATTGTTAAAAAAATAATGAGTCCCGACGTAAATCGAACTGGTCTGTTTTTAGTGGGTGTGCGTGGCGCGATTGGCACTACAGTACTGCACGGGATTGAGGCTATTCGCGGCGGTATGCCTAAAATCGGTTTGGTAACCGAAATAGATGGCCTGAAAGACTGTGGCTGGGCTGACGTCGAATCGTTCGCCGTAACAGGTTGGGACGTCTGCGGCAACGCTCACGACTCCGCAGAAAACTTGGTGCGCACTAATGTGCTGCCGCGCGACATTGTTGACATGTCAGGCGGGGTGCGTGATCGACTCGAGATGTCGATTGCTCCGGGTATCCCCGAGCCCGAAGATGAAGGTGGCGTTGATAATAAGTCAGCAGATTTGCTAGAGCTACCTTTGACCGAAGTCTTAGCGCAATTACGTGATGATATTTGCAATTGGAAGAGTAGCGAACGCTTGCGGCGCGGCGCGGTGATTTACTTGGCCTCGGCCGAGCGCGATCGCGACATGCTTCCCGACGGGTGGTATGACTCAGATGCCGACCCGCTCGAATTGTTGAAAACGGCGCCTCGCGATTTATCGCGGTCCATTTTGTATGCGCTAGCTGCAATTTGCGAGGGCGTGCCTTTTATCAATTTCACACCAGCTCCAGGGGGTGACTTACCAGCAATAGCAGGCTTTGCGCGCCGCGAAGGCATACCCCTTTTGGGTAACGATGGTAAAACCGGTGAAACGTTGCTTAAAACGGCACTTGCGCCCATGTTCCGCGACCGCAACTTAAATGTAATGGCCTGGGAAGGCTACAACATGTTAGGCAACAAAGATGGGGCAGCGCTCGAAGATCCGCAGCGCGCCAAGGCTAAATTAAGAAACAAAGATGTGGTGTTGCCAAGTATCTTGCCGAACAATCCAATGATGCACAGTGGCGTAAGTATCAACTTCGTGCCAAGCTTGCACGACTGGAAAACAGCAATGGATTACATTCACTTCGAGGGTTTCCTCGGTGCGCAAATGTCGTTGCAGTTTACTTGGCATGGTTCCGATTCTGCACTTGCGGCGCCGTTGATATTAGATTTAGTACGTATCGCATTGCGTGCTCAAGATCGTAATGAAGGTGGCCCGGTGCATGCCGCGGCCGCATTCTTTAAGAGCCCGCTAGAAATGGAAGAACACGATTTCCATCGTCAGATGACGATCTTCCGTGATTGGGCAAATCGCGACTAATGAATATTAGCGAGCTAGATTTCGATCTGCCCGAAGGACTAATTGCGCGTTATCCCGCCGACGAGCGGCGTTTGTCTCGTTTATTAGTGGTGCATGCTGGCGATGGCCTGTGGCAACATCAAGATTTCAGTGATTTCCCACAGTACTTTGAGGCGGGTGATTTACTGGTGCTTAACGATACTAAAGTTGTACCAGCCTTGTTGCAAATGCACAAAGAGACTGGTGGCAACATAGAAATGCTGTTTTTGCGCGCTGAAGGGCAGGTAGCGCGCTGCATGTTATCTGGCTCGCGCATTCGTGTTGGGCTAGAATTATTCAGCGCCGATAATCAAGGCAAAGTGCTGTTAAAAGAAAAATTG
>OCVR010002578.1_pt1 | contig 13489 bp, 9 predicted proteins | sample 1539091 | NCBI WGS metagenome assembly OCVR01 (sample SAMEA3355530, study PRJEB22509) | marine metagenome | biome: marine; feature: coastal ocean; material: water | place: USA | collected 2010-08-07 | depth 16 m | reverse complement strand
GACTTCAATATACCTGATGATGAGCGCTATATTCGTCGATACTGCGAACGGACGGGAACGGCCGGAATTGACGACTGGAACTTTTACATGGCGTTTTGTTTTTTCAGACTCGCATCAATCACCCAGGGCATCAGAAAGCGTGCATTGATTGGCACGGCGTCCAGTCCCGAGGCCGAAGCGAAGGCTGCGATGGTTGAACCTCTTTCGGCAATGGGCGCCGCCTACACCGAGTGATCTCTTATTTTGTGAGGTGTCACGCGATAGCTGTAGGAAATATCTGACGTCTATACGCTTTGTTGAGTAGTCCGTAAAGCCCGCCTCCTGACAGCATCGCTCGCCCTCAACCGCAGTAAATGTCGTTAGTGCAATAGCTCTAAGTAGCGATGCCGCGCATTGATACTCACTTGAGTTTGCTCCAACTACTTTACTGTCAAACGAACACCCACTGATAGAATCGAACCGTTGGTGTAAGGTCGGACGATGACAAACAGCAACGAACCGCTGAATTCGCACTGAAGCGTCTCACCGCGAGGAGGAGCAACAAATATGGAAACGATTGGGTATCTCGGGCTCGCTGGCAGTGTTGCACTGCTCATTTGGATGGCATTGCGCGGTGTCGACATCATGTTCGCGGCAATTCTGAGCTCGCTCTTTATCATTATTACAAACGCACTGCCGTTAGCCGATTCGCTGATGAATGGCTTTGCTACTGGACCACTGGGCGCGTTTACATTTGCCGGAAAATTTTTCTTCCTGTTTGCTGCAGGCGCTATTTTTGGTCGTGCCATGGGCGACAGCGGTGCTGCTGCAAGTATCGCCTTGGCTTTAGTAAGAAAACTGGGGGCTGACCGTGCGCTTATCATTACCACGATTGCCTGTGCCGCCCTCACTTACGGGGGCGTGGTGGTCTTTGTGGTTATTTTTGCGGTCTACCCACTGGGCCTGCAGTTACTCAAGGAAGCCAATATCCCAAAGCGGCTTTTTTGCGCCGCGCTTGCTTTGGGTGCGGGTACGTTTACGCTCACTGCATTACCGGGCACCCCCTCGATTCAGAATGCCATTTCAGCGTCCGCGTTAAATACAAGTCTCACTGCGGCGCCGATGCTGGGTATGATCGCCGCGGTAGTGATGGTCGTTCTGGGTATTTGGTATCTGGAGCATCAGCGATTACGGGCAAAGGCGGCAGGTGAAGGCTTCGTCCCCGGCCCAAGAGATGTCATTCAAGAGAATAACAGCGCAAACCTTCCACCCTGGCACTGGGCCGTGTTTCCACTGGTGATCGTGATCGGGCTTATTGTGTCGCCCCGACTCATCAGCGCTACGTCGGGTACGCTTGGCGAGCTCATGCAGTTTGCCGGCTCGGAGCCCATTATGTGGCCCAGCATTTCACTCGGTATTGGCACCATCCTCTGCTTGGCGCTATTTCGTAGTATTCGACAAACCGCCTTTACCACACTCGGCAATGGCACCAATGACTCATTGATGCCGATGCTCAACAGCGCCGCCATCATTGGGTACGGTGGCGTTGTGGTACAAACACCGGGGTTCCAACAGTTAGGGGATGTCGTATTAAACTCTAGCCTGCCGCCGCTGCTGTCCTTGTTTGGCTCAATCAGCGTTATTTCTGCGGTGACAGGGTCCGCGTCCGGCGGATTACAAATTTTTATGCAAACCATGGCGCAGGACTACATCGCAATGGGGCTTGACCCAGAAGTGGTTCACCGTGTGGCAACGGTTGCGGCGGGTGGTTTCGACTCACTGCCACACTGCGGCGCAGTCATTACCATGCTCACCATCACTCAGCTAACCCACAAAGAGGCCTATCGCGACACGGGTGTAATTACCGTCGTGATTCCGGTCATTGCTGCGCTCACCATTATGGCGGCAGCAAGTCTCGGAATTCGATGACGTTCTTATCCGCGTATGGCTTTCAGTGGGACGTCATTGGTTTAGTGGTATGCGTCCATTAGGTGGCGCTTGTAGAGCTTGCCGTTGTCCATTCGCGGCAGCTGCTCCATGAAGTCAATGCTCTTGGGCACTTTCACTGAGGAAAGTCGCTCCTTCATCCACTGCATCAAATCCTCAGCGGTCTCTTGGGTAGCCTGAGCGTGATTCATCAGCTGGACCACTGCTTTGACTTCCTCGCCAAACTCTTCGTTGGGTATTCCAAAAACAGCGACGTCCGCGACTTGGGGATGAGTCACAAGCAGCCCTTCGATTTCTGCCGGATACACGTTGACGCCCCCGGTGATAATCATGAAGTTTTTGCGGTCAGTTAGGTAAAGGTACCCCTCCCCGTCGAGGTATCCCATGTCACCCACTGTGCCCCAACCCCGAGTATCAAAAGCCTCTTCGGTCTTGCCAGGCTCATCAAAGTATTCAAAGCGTGCCACCTCGGCAAAATAGATCTGCCCCACTTCACCAATCGGTAACTCCTGCAGTTGTTCATCAAGAATTTTAGGGACCCCCGTTAAGGGCCGACCAACCGCCCCCGGATGGGCCAGCCAGTCCTCAGCGTCGATGATGGTAAATCCAACGCCTTCACTGGAAGAGTAATATTCGCAAATAACAGGCCCCCACCAGTCGATCATTTGTCGTTTGATATCAATAGGACAAGGTGCCGCGGCGTGAATCGCCCGTTGCATACTGGAGACATCATATTGGCCGCGAACGGACTCGGGCAGTTTAAGCATACGGACGAACATAACCGGCACCCACTGACTGTGCGTGGTCTTATACTTCTCGATCAATGCTAAAGCCTCTTCTGGATCAAAGCGCTCCATAATGATCGACGTACCGCCTTGTATGAGGTTCAGTGTGTTGTAGTGAAGCGGTGCTGCGTGGTAGAGCGGCGCCGGCGAGAGATAGACTGTGTCGGCATTGAAGCCGTAATAGGCTCCCGCTAATTTTAAGGGGTGCGGCGCATCGAGATCGATATTCTCAGGTGCTCTAAATACCCCCTTGGGCTTTCCCGTTGTCCCTGATGAGTACAACATCGGCACCCCAAGGCTTTGATCTGGGATCGGGTCGGCGGATTGTTGAACCAGCGCAGTATGCCAGTCTGAAAAACCGATCTTCTCACCCTTGATCACGAAGCTGCGTCGTAATTGCGGTGCCTGCTCAGCGGCTTCTGCGGCAACCTCCACTAACGACCCTGATGCGATAAACAGCTGGGCACGACAATTGTTCAGAATATAGGCTGTTTCGTCTTTTTTGAGGTGTGTACTGATCGGCGTAAAGACAACACCTGCACGCATACAGCCAAACATCACTTCCATGAATTCTCGACAATTTTTCATCATCATCGCAATGTGTTGTCCCTGCTGAATACCCTCGGCACGAAGCAACTGGGCGACCTGGTTTGCTCTAGCATCGAGCTCACCAAAGGTCACACATTCTCCGGTCGCCCCCATAATAAAGGCTGGTTTATTTGGGGTGGCGATCGCATGATCAGTAATCGTCGGCATGCTTCTTTATCCTTTTTATACAGTCCAATGCTCACGTACTATAGAGCGATGGATTAATCTAGCAAGCGCGTAATTTTGGGTAATGTGAGCCGCTCTATGACAATTGCTTATCTCAATAATGAGTTTTTACCGCTCGAGGACGCACGCGTCTCGCCAATGGACCGTGGTTTTTTGTTTGGGGACGGCATCTACGAGGTTATTCCCTCGTACGGAGGCCGCTTAGTGGGCGCTCATCTGCATTTAAATCGGCTTGAACGAGGTTTACGCGAAGTCCAGATGGACATCCCTTGGACTCGAGACGACTTACTCGATATTTTTGAAGAACTACTGACCCGCAATGGCAACGGCAATCTGGGCATTTATTTGCAAATTACCCGTGGCGTCACACCAAAGCGTGGTCATGCGTTTCCTGACGTATCGAAACCGACGTTTTTTGCTTACGCGTTCGATATTCCTGCACCGCCGGACGGTAATGTTGATTCCGCAACGCTGTGGACGGTAAGTACAGGCGAAGATTTGCGTTGGCAACGATGCCATATTAAAAGCACATCGCTGCTGGGAAATGTGCTTCACATGATGGAAGGAATCAACGCCGGTGCCAGTGAAATCCTGCTGTTTGACCAGGACGATTTCTTAACCGAGGCCGCCGCCTGTAACGTCTTTATCGTCGAGGGATCTGTAATCCGAACCCCCGCATTGGATCAGCATAAACTCGCCGGGATCACCCGTGACATGACGATCGCCACACTGCGCCAGTACAGCGATTTTGAGGTTCGAGTCGAGCCGGTGTCACGTGCCGATGTTTTAAAGGCCGACGAGGTCTGGCTGAGCAGCTCAACGAAAGAGATCGCGCCCGTTATCGCCATTGATGGCCGTGTCGTGGGTGATGGTGGAGCTGGGCCTGTGTGGGCTGCCGCCCAGACGCTCCTTGCACAACATCGATTTGATACGTTCGAATGAGTCGACCAACTCGGGTCACCATTGACTTAAAGGCGCTGACGGACAACGCGCAAGCACTCCGCAAACAGGCGGGTAGTCGGAAGTTCATGGCCGTTGTGAAAGCAGACGCGTACGGCCACGGCGCAACTGAATGTGCCCAAGCACTGTCTGAGCACGTTGATGCTTTTGCAGTCGCTATCACTGAAGAGGCGCTTGCACTGCGAAGCGCCGGAATTGAACAACCCATCCTTGTATTACAGGGTCCACATTCGGCCGATGACCTCAAGGCCATGGCGTCCGCGTCGCTTTGGCCCGCCATTTCAAATGACGATCAACTCGACTGGCTTAAGCAGAGCGACGCTCGTTTTGACAAGGTCTGGATTAAATGCGACACGGGAATGCATCGGCTGGGGTTTTCACCCGACTCGGTGGCGACAGTGCGTCAGACGCTGGCGTCCATAGGAACCTGTAAAACCGTCCTAATGAGTCACCTTGCCGACGCGGAGCACTCAGAGTCGACCGTTACCCAGCGGCAAAAAAGAGCCTGGGCAACGGTCGCAGAGGACGCGACAGAAACGAGTCTTGCTAACTCTGCTGGCCTGCTTGGCCGGGCTGTCGATAACGACACATGGGTAAGGCTCGGATACGCGCTTTATGGAGGCTCAGTGCGTGAGAAATCACTCAAGCCGGTCATGGCCTTCAGCTCGAAAATAGCCAGTATCCGGTGCATCGAACCCGGGGAGACGGTCGGTTACTCAGGGCGCTGGGTTGCAACCCGCGCATCACGAATCGCCACCATTCCTGTCGGCTATGGCGATGGATACCCTCGCTCGGCCAGAGACGGAACGCCCATTGGCTCGTCGTTTGGTCTCATCCCGTTGGCAGGCAAAGTCTCCATGGATATGATCACCGCGGACATTACCGGCCAGCCGCAACTCAACGTGGGTAGCTCTGTAACCTTGTGGGGCGCAACACCCTCCGTCGATCAAGTTGCAAGCCACTGTGACACCATTGGTTATGAGCTACTGACACGCATCACACGACGTGTTCCCAAGCTGTTTTATCGCACATGAGCGCTGTCGCGCTTACCCTTGCGTGACTGATTAGTTATGCTTTACCCCATCGTTGTGGTTGGAATTTAACGTGAACTTAGACCTTTCAGTAATGCCGCTGCCGTCCGACAACAGCGCAGAACCCATTTACGCGGCGGTCGACATTGGAAGTAACTCCTTCCACCTCATTGTGGCCCGTCTTGAGCATGGCGAAATAAGGCCTTTGCACGTCCTTGCAGAAAAAGTCCAGCTTGGAAAGAATCTTAATAACCACTTGCTCACTGACGAAGCCATTCAACGAGGCTTGGCGTGCCTTGAGCGGTTCCAGCAACTTCTAAGCTCAGTAAAACCCCTAAAAATTAAAGCCGTCGGCACGAATGCTTTGCGCCAAGCAAGAAACCGTAACGCGTTTACAGAGCCTGCCGAAGCACTCCTTGGTGCCCCCATTGACGTGATTTACGGACGAGAAGAGGCTCGCCTCGTCTATCTAGGGGTGGCACACACGCTCGCTGATGACGAAAAAAGTCGACTCGTTGTGGATATTGGCGGTGGGAGCACCGAATTTATTCTTGGGCAGCGCTTCGAACCTAAAAAGCTCGAGAGCTTGCAACTTGGGTGCGTGAGCTACTCGGATGCCTTTTTCGTCGACGGGGTCATTACAAAACACAACTTCAACCGAGCCTACGAACAAGCAAGTTTAGAAGTGTCGCATATTCGCCGAAATTTTAAGCACAGTCAGTGGGCCGAAGCGGTGGGCTCTTCCGGAACACTTCAAGCGATCGAACTCATGATTACCGCGGCAGGCTGGCGGTCCGAGGGAATCGACAGAAAATCACTGAATAAACTGCGCAAAACACTTCTCAAGTTTGACGTTGTGGATGAGATCAATCTCGCAGGACTCAGCGAGCGGCGACGCGGAGTCATTACCGCAGGCGTCGCGATCACAACGGCAATTTTTGACGTGTTAGGTGTCGAGGTGATGCGCACCTCATCCGGAGCACTTCGCGAAGGTGTTATCTATGATCTCATGGGACGCCTGGGTCATGAGGACGTCCGGGAGCGAAGCATTCAGGCCATGCTTCAGCGGTATTCGGTCGACGTCCCAACCTCGGAAACCGTGGGTAATTACGCGCGACACCTCGCCTCGCTCACGGCCAGTTCCTGGCGACTCGCCGACGAAGACATAGCGCTTTTGACGTGGGCAGCAAGGTTGCATGAAATCGGCATTGGGATATCACAAAAGCACTACAACCGGCACTCTGCTTATGTGATTGAAAATTCCGATATGCCTGGATTCTCCCAAGGCGATCAGATCGTGATGAGTCGGCTACTCAGAGGACACAGGGGTAAGCTACCGCCTTACCTATTTGATGATATTCCCAGCAAAAAACGCGAAAAATTTGCACGAATGTTGGTCTTACTGCGATTGGCCGTCATCCTTAAGCACGCGGGTCCAACGACCATTGAGCCCGACTTTACCGCAAGAGCCAAGGGTGAAAAGCTAAAAGTCCGCTTCCCAGATGCCTGGCGACGCACCCACCCGCTTACTCTTTGGGAGGTCTCAGAATCAAAAACTGCATTTGAGAAGCTCGGTGTGAAAGTCCAGATAACGAACGAACACACCTAACAGTCACTCTTTTGAGGTCACCGCCGCTGTTACAGATCGTAGCCCCGCTCGTCGTGCAAGACCAAGTCGAGACCTTCGGTTTCCTGCTCTTCGTCAACACGGAGTCCAATCAGGCTGTCGACGACCTTGAGCAAAACCCAGCTGCCAATGAGTGCGAAGGCAAACGTCACCACCACGCCAAAGACTTGAACGTAAAGCTGCCCACCGATACTGCTAATACCGTCCGAGAATCCATTACCGCTTAAAATACCGATACCGGGAGCGCAGAAAACACCCGCCAGCACAGTTCCTAGTATTCCGCCCACGCCGTGAACAGGAAACACGTCGAGGCTGTCATCGATTTTGAGCGTGTTTTTCAGTGTGATCGTCGCAAAGTAACAGACGACGCCTGCTGAGAGACCAATGACAACGGCCGCAGCAGGTCCCACCGAGCCGGAAGCAGGTGTAATGGTTCCTAAGCCTGCGACCATACCCGTCACAATACCCAACACGGACGGTTTCCCGTGGCGAATCCACTCCATGGTCATCCAGGCGAGCGATCCGCAGGCGGCACTCAAGTGGGTTACTAACATCGCCATTGCAGCGCTGTTATCAGCGGCGAGCGCAGACCCTGCATTAAAGCCAAACCAACCCACCCAAAGCATGCCCGCTCCGGTCACGGTCATTGTTAGGTTATGGGGTGGCATTGCGGTTGCACCAAACCCCCTGCGCGGGCCCATCATCATCGCGGCAACGAGCGCCGCTACACCAGCAGTAATGTGAACGACCGTACCACCCGCAAAATCTTGCAGGCCCATATTTCCCAGCCATCCGCCGCCCCAGACCCAGTGACAGACCGGTGCGTAAACCAGGAGCATCCACGCAGAGCTAAACAAAAGCATCGCAGAAAACTTCATCCGCTCTGCGAATCCACCGACAATGAGAGCCGGCGTGATTACGGCAAATGTCATCTGGAACATCACAAACAAGGTCTCAGGTATGCCGTTACGCATACTGTCCATCGACACATTCGCCAAAAACATATTACCCATGTCACCCAAATAAGGCCCTGCCGTTACGCCATCGGTGCCAAATGCAATGGAGTAGCCTGCAATAAACCACAGCAAGGACATAAGGCCCGTAATCGCAAAGCACTGCATCAGCACTGACAATACGTTTTTAGCCCTCACAAGCCCGGCGTAAAAAAGCGATAAACCGGGGATAGTCATGAACAACACTAAGGCCGTGGCCGTTAACATCCACGCCGTATGACCGGTGTCAGCCGCGAAGCTGGGTGCGCTAAAGCTTGCAAGTGCGACCAGCAGTAGACCGCGGGCGCTTGTCATGTAATTCAACACAAGTAAAACCTCTGACGAAAACTAAGGTCGAGAGTTTGTCACAATGTCGCAAACCTCGCGACCCGCTCGTCTCAAAAAGCGCCCGCGTTGTCAGGGTTTTTATCCGGAGTCGTAAGGTTTATTCTCAGGCCTGTCACACCACTTTACTTCTTAAAACCAAGAGGACCTTTAATGAGACATGCCACGTTTGCTGCACTCGCGCTCGCACTAATGACCCATGCAGGAGCGCAGGCCCAGCCCCGCTCGGTCGTTCTCATTATTGGCGATGGTTTCGATGATCAACACGTGACCATGGGACGAAATTATTTGGCCGGTCAGTCGGGAATGCTGCTGCTGGACGAATTGCCCGTTCGTGGTGCTGTACAGGTCGAAACCGTCGATGCAGACGGGCGACCTATTTACGTCGCGGACTCTGCTAATACGGCCACCTCGCTGGCCACAGGCGCGATCACGCAGATCAGTAGAATCGGCAAGAATGGGAACGACGAATCAGTCCGCACAATACTCGAAGCCGCGTCGGAAGCCGGTTACAAAACGGGTATCGTGAGTACGGCATCAGTAACAGACGCTTCACCTGCCGCCTTTGCCGCGCACGTAACGATTAGGGCCTGCGAAAATCCGGTAACCATCCGCGGTGGCGTTAAATACGGTGTCACTTTTGCGGGTTGTCCCGAGGATTTAGTTGAGAACGGGGGCGCAGGCTCCATCGCTGAGCAGCTTGCGATCAGTCCTGTCGACGTCATTCTCGGCGGCGGCATGGAACACTTTGTCGCACAGCATGAAACTCAACCGACCGCCCAAGCACTGGCTGAAGGCGCCGGCGTCACCTTTCTGACGCAAGCGGAGCAGCTTTCGAGCCACCACTTTGGACGTGTGATCGGGTTATTCTCCGAGGATACTATGCCCGTTAAATGGCAGGGTACCGATGGCAGAACTGCCGAGACGATAGAACGCAGCTGGCTGAATCTTGTCCACCAAATGATCGGCTCGGTCACACAACCTGAGGTGGTGAAATGCGTTGCTAATCCTGACTTTGCGGTCATGCCGTCGCTCGAAGCGATGACCCGCTACGCGGTCGATCACCTCAGTCGCGACAACGACAAGGGTTTTTTCTTGACCATCGAGTCCGCGTCAATCGATAAGAGAGCGCATGACCGCGATCCTTGTGGGTCAATTGGTGAAGTCGCGCAGCTCGAGGACGCACTCGGCGTTGTCATGGAATATGCCGAGGCTCATCCGGAGACCCTGATCATTGTGACGGCGGACCACGCTCAGGCCGCACAGATTGTCCCTGACCCCACCCTGTATAAATCGTTGCCCATCCCCGTGTTCAGTCCGGGCAAAGTGGCGCGAGTGGTGACTCCGGAGGGTGGTGTCATGCGCATCAATTACGCCACCAACAACATTAGCTCAGAGGAGCATACGGGGGCGAATGTGCCCTTATTTGCAAACTCTGAAGGAACCGAGACACTCAAACCTTTCATGCGCCAGCGTGAAATTTATCACGCGATGATGCGGTATTTGGAGCTTTAACAATGACATTGAAAACGATCGACGGACGTGAAGTCACTAAAATCTGCTTGGGCACGATGACGTGGGGGCAACAAAACACAGAGGCTCAAGCCCACGAGCAAATATCTTATGCGCTTGATCGTGGTATCAATATGCTCGATGCCGCTGAAATGTATCCAGTTCCGCCGCGCGCTGAAACGCAGGGAAGAACGGAGGAGTACATTGGCACTTGGTTTAAAAAAACAGGACGTCGCAACCAGTATGTCCTGGCCACAAAAGCCGCAGGACCCAACCCTGAGTTCCATTATTTACGAGGCGGACCACGTTTCACCAAGGATCAATTAATCGAAGCGGTAAACGGGTCTTTAAAGCGACTCCAAACGGAGTATATCGACCTGTATCAACTGCATTGGCCAGATCGGTACACCAATTTTTTCGGTCAGCGCGGCTACCATCACCGCGAGCAACCCGAGACCCCAATCGATGAAACATTGCGGGCCTTGGAAGAGGTCGTGAAGTCAGGAAAAGTCCGAACAATAGGACTCTCCAATGAGACTCCTTGGGGTACGATGAAGTTTCTGGAGTTGGCTGAGCGCGAGGGCTTACCGCGTATTGAGAGTATTCAAAACCCCTACAGCTTGCTCAATCGGACCTATGAAATCGCGATGGCTGAAGTCTCACAGCGCGAAGATGTGGGACTACTCGCTTATTCACCACTTGCGATGGGCCTACTGACGGGCAAATATCGTAACGGCGCACGGCCCGACGGTTCTCGCCTGGTCGTTTTTGAACGATTCACACGCTACGAAAGTGTCGAGACATGGGATGCGGCAGAGCGGTACCTGCAGCTCGCAGACGAGCACGGTCTCAACCCGACGCACATGGCGCTCGCCTTCGTGAATACTCGACCGTTTGTTCTTTCCAATATCATTGGTGCCACATCGATGGAGCAACTCAAAATGAATTTAGACAGTTTAGATGTGGTTCTGGACAAAGAGGTTCTCAAGGGTATCGAGGCCATACAGCGGGCGCTGCCAAACCCGTCACCGTGAACTACATATTAATCCAACTGTTCCGAGCGCGGACCCTAAACTGGGTCTCGCGCCAGCGTAAAATCACACTATCAGGCAGAATCTCAACGACCGTGAACGCACCAACTTTCTGACGCTCGCCAGCTGATTCTCCGTTCAGCACGACGCTTGAACGCCCTGAAGGCCGAAAGTCGTGAGCGCTATAGATGAGAGACGGAATATCATCTTTGATTTGTTGCGAAAGGGTTTCCAACAGCGGATCGGTGCTGTCTACAAGCGGGCTAACGCCCAACTCACTTTGCGCCTTTGCCAAAATCTCAGCAAAATCCACTGAACGTTCTTCGACTGTGTTCGACTGATTCGACTCGATGGCGGGTATCGACACTGAACTCGCCGCGACGTCCTCACCTGCACTGATGCCAATAATATCCCCGCTGACCGAACGCCCCTCAGTGGCCGCACCCGACGCCTGGTTCATCGTCGCATACAACTTGGCAAGCTGCGCCTCGTTCTGCTTCGATGGCTCAGTTGGTTGCTCCGGAATATTGATCACTACCGGGCGCAATGCAACCTGCCCTTTGGCCTTAGATGGCTGCTGAATCACCTCACCGAACGCGTTCTCAGGCGTTTTAGTGCCACTGTCTGCGGGCAATGGACTCGAAGCGGATACAGGCCCTGGCGCGACGAGAGGAGCGCTTGTAGAGATACTGCCATTCTTGAATAACGACGCCGCGTAAAAGCCCCCTCCGATCAATATCAGCGCCATGCATACGGTCGCAATGCCCGTAACCGGCATTGTCCAGCCGCTCGTTTGACCTGACGCCACGAAGTGCTCGGTGTCTACTGAGGGCACTTCGCCCTGAACATCCGCCTCCTTTGAGCGTTTCATGGCATCGAGAATCATCGACATCAGGGCGCCTCCTGCCAACGTTGAGCACGTTGTAATGCCCGGGTTGTTGTCAGACCCACGTTTAACCGATCGTTGAGCCGCAAGAGCGTTTGCTCTCCCACTACCCCATCGGCCACTAAACCCTCAGCGCCTTGAAACAAACGGACTCGCGTCGCTAAGGCGTCACCAAACTGAGAAATGGTCGTCAGTGAAACACCGTCAAGTGTTGCAAACATCTGGGCGACCTCAGAGACCACAGGCCCCGCCTCACCTAACCCTATTGGTCCGGACCAGCCCCGGGGAGGCTGCCAGAGATACTGGTATCGTCCTGTCCAGGTCGGAGCAAGATCAGACAAAGGCGCGGACACCAGCCCTTGGTCGCTCCATAAAATAGCCTCCGTCCCCTCAAAACGAAGCACGAGAACACTCTCAGCAAATCGTTGTGGCGTCACCATTTCCAACAGTACGGGTCGATTTAAGGACGCAATGTCATTCCACACGGAGGCAACACCCTGACTGCATCGAATACCAATCATGGCTGGCGGCGGACAGACCGAGCCGGGCGACGGCACATCACTGGCAAGGAGCCAAAGTCGTTCACGACCGGCATCAGGCGTAAAGGTCCAGGTGACCGCAGACTGATCGATGACCGGTTCAGAAGCTTCAACAATCGCCGTACCCGTCACCGTTGGCGCGGCAGCAGACTGCTCGGGCGACCTCTCGTCTACTAGCCCCGACTCAACGCCCGCCAAGAGCTGCCAGACAAAGGCCAGCACAAGGACAAGTACAGCACCGAACACAACAGGCAGAGACGCCCGCCGCCAGCGCGGCTTATCTGTAACCTCTCCAAAGACTTCGGTCGCGGCGTCACGAACCAACAGCCGTGTCACGCGGCTCCTTTTTTGTCCGTAAGCCCCAAGGAGTGACCGGTCACACAGCACGTTGATGAGCCGCGGGATGCCGCGAGTCAGATTGTGTATGCGCCGTACAGCAGATGTTTCAAACAAACTGACGCCACCTTTAAGGCCCGCGACCTCTAGTCGATGTTTTATGTAAGCCCCAGTTTCATCAACATTAAGCGGCTGAAGGTTGTAGCGCGCGGTAATGCGCTGATTGAGTTGCCTCAGTTCGGGTCGTGATAGTTTTTCAGTCAACTCGGGCTGACCGATTAAGATAATTTGCAGCAGTTTCTCGTCGTTAGTCTCAAGATTTGTCAATAACCGAATCTGTTCGAGGACATTGAAATCCAGGTGCTGCGCCTCGTCGATCATCAACACCGTTCGGCGACCGCGCTCATAATTTTCCAGCAAATAGCGGTGCAATGCATCGGTCAATGCTTTAAGGCTCTGCGTACCTGCAGGGTAAGCAATGGATAGCTCATCACACGCACTCGCCAACAGTTCAACGGCGCTCAATGCGGGATTTAAAATAATCGCAAGGTCTGTCGTGTCGGGCAATTGCTCAAGTAAGCAACGATTAATTGTAGTTTTACCTGTCCCCACCTCACCGGTCAGTAAAATAAACCCCCCGCCGCCACTGACGCCGTAGAGTAAATGAGCCAACGCATCACGGTGCCGCTGGCTCATAAACAGATAGCGCGGATTCACTGCAATCGAAAATGGGGCTTCATTCAGG